>Ga0123342_1006657_pt1 | contig 15845 bp, 7 predicted proteins | sample Turbeawhitnodule_FD_89960 | JGI IMG/M metagenome (GOLD analysis project Ga0123342, IMG submission 89960) | Root nodule microbial communities of legume samples collected from Mexico - Turtle bean Mexico white nodule | ecosystem: Host-associated > Plants > Roots > Nodule | place: Mexico: Nepantla... | reverse complement strand
TCAAGCTGCTATATGGATGCTGATTATGCTGGAAAGAGTGTAGATCAAACCAAATACAGAGGATTGATTGGCTCTTTGCTATATCTAACAACAAGTAGGCCGGACATCATGTTCACGGTGTGTCTTTGTGCAAGATATCAAGCAAATCCTAAAGAGTCACACTTCAAAGCTACAAAAAGAATTATGAAATATCTCAAAGGAACATCAACTGTTGGGTTATGGTATCCTTCTCACTCTCCAATTCATTTAATTGGTTATTCAGATTCTGACTTTTGCAGGTTGCAAGCTAGATAGGAAGAGCACAAGTGGCACTTGCCATCTTCTTGGCTCAAGCCTAATCTCATAGCATAGCAAAAAGCAAGCATGTGTTGCTCTCTCTACTGCTGAGGCTGAGTATATAGCTGTTGGAAGCTGCTGTGCATAGATTCTATGGCTCAATCAACAACTTGCAGACTTTGGATTAAAGATCAGCAAAGTCCCTTTGATGTGTGATAACACAAGTGCCATCAATCTTACCAAAAATCAAATTAAGCCATCAAGGACCAAACATATTGAGATAAGACATCATTTCATCAGGGATCATGTAAACAATGGGAACTATGAAGTGAAGTTTGTGGAGACCAAATTGCAGTTAGCTGACATCTTCACTAAACCACTACCAAAGGAAAGGTTCTTCTTTCTAAGAAATAAGTTAGGTATCCTTGATCTTAATAATCTCTCTTAAATATATTTTAATTACATGTTAAAGTTTATTTGTGAAGATAAATAGGGGGGGAATTATTTGGTCATGTGTATCCTTATCTGAATCTTTTTAAATCTGTTTAATCTCTGATATAAAACTGGTTTCTGCTGCTGCTGATAGAAACAACCGATTGTTTCGAGTAAACAACCGATTGTTTATCAAGTTTTATATTTTAAATGTGTGAAAAACTAACATGCTGTTGTAAGAAGCATTGGATGGTAGATATGTTATTCTTGCAGGTACTGCTTCAGATTCAATCAAGTCAAACACAAGCACCAGGAATTTGTTTTCATCAAATAGGGGGAGATTGTTGAACCAAGTGGTGTTCAAGCTTTGAAGAATCCAAAACCCTTTGAAGGATGTTGAAGGCTAGGCTGTGCTTGTTGTTGCTGAGTTCTCTTAGATAGGATCTAGGGTAGATTGAGTTTTGTAATCCACTCTTGATTGAATCCAAAGCATAGACATTCTCTATCTTTTTAAAAGAAAAAGTGTTTTTCAAGCTAAGTGAAAAACAACCTGTTGTTTTGTCGAAACAACCGATTGTTTTATACTTAAGTGTTTTAGAAAAGATTGAAAACTGTTTTTCAAATGGTTGAGCTATTAAAACCAAAACAACCGATTGATTCGAGGAAACAACCGATTGTTTGTTTTGGTACCATAACAGAAATATGGTTTTTGCTTTGACTGAGCTTTAAATGATTTTCTAATTGATTATGCTTCAGTTTTTAATGTTTTGACCAATCTTTAAATGCAATGAATAGTTTGTTAAGATTTGATAACAAACAACAACTTTGAATATATTTAGAAAAACATATTTGAGTTTTTCAATTAACACAAGTTTTTGAGATTTTGAAAAGTTGAGATTGCTTAGAGATTGAGATTGATCAAAGTGTGTGAGATAGGATTTCTGCTTGTATTGATTTCAGATTTGCTTCCGTAACAAGTGTAATCCTTGTATCTGTTGAACAAGAATCTTTGTGTGTTTGCTGAGAAGTGTTGTGTGTTCTTGAGGGGATCAAGATCATCATTCTTAGTGTTGGTGTGTTGGCCAAGAGAAGTGTGTTTCTTGAGGGGATCAAGGTCACTTTCTTGGTTGTGTTGTAAGTGATCTAGGGTTCATTGCTTAGTGGAATTCCTCAGGGTTGGTTGTGTTTTGAAAAACTGATTCCTTAATCAAGATATTCTCGAAGTAATCTCATTCAAGGCTTAAAAGTTTTCGAAAACCCTTTTTAAACAATTCACCCGCCCTCTAGTTTAAAGCCATATATTCTAACATCAATGTCGTCCGGAAGCTTCCATTATTGAAAGATATATTTCAGAAGAATCTATCGATTTTGTTTCGAGTACTTTTCAATAAGAGTTCCTGAAAAATGTTGACACTCTCGTAGATATAGAAGTAAATCTTCAAAAGGTGTACATGTCATAAGCAAATCTAGAGAAGAGGTTCTGCAAGCACACTTGTATATTTTGAATAACACTGATGAGGTGTTACAATACTTAGATACACACAAAGACATTGTCAAATATAAGAATCCAAGACAATAAAAAAAATGGGTGTTAATTGAGCATAACAAAACTTTCATGTCATGGTTTAAGCAACAAATCATGAATGATCCATCAGCATATGAAACATTAACATGGCTTGCAAACGGTATCAAGTTTAATGATTTATGTTGTTCTGGCTATGAAGTAAATGGTTGTTTGTTTTACACAAAGTCTCGAAATGATAGGAGTACAATGCAAAATAGCGGAGTCACCTTGGAGGCAGAGTCTATGCAGTTTTCAACTTCAAAGGATCAAAATCCTGTTGTGGGATCAATGCCTTATTATGGTGTCATAAGTAGAGATTTGGGAAGTTAATTATACCAAATTTACTATACATGTTTACTATACCTGGTGTCAAAATTGACGAATCAGAAATGACTTTGGTTGACTTTCGAAAGATAGGTTATCATGATGAACCATTCACTATGGCATATCAAGCTTCCTAAGTTTATTATATCCAAGATCCTACGTCTGAACACTGGTTTGTTGTGCTACATGGAAAAAAGCAACATAATGACGCAGAAGATACAAACAATGACATTTGTGAGATTGAATCACTTACAAGAACGATGATCAATAAAGAGTACGAGGATGTTGCTGATGTTGTACATGCAACTTGAAATGATCATGACGAAGACATATATATTTGTATTTACATGCGTTTCACGTTTAGTTTTACAATATATAATTTTTATTATATTTCATATTTTTTATGCTTATCATATTTGTTTGATAACAGGAACATGGCAGATGATAAAGTTCCTCGTAAAAGAACTGGTAGAGGACCTACAAGATTAAAGAATATATGTAAGAAGATAAATGATGGTAAAAAAACCATTAACTATTGATGTCAACACTGGTGTGGCCACTAGGCCAAGTGCAAAGGAGTTTAGCAGTTATCTCAGAGTAGTTGCTCGTGAAAGGATCTTTATCTTAACTGAGTCTTAGGATTACGTGACCAAGCACGAGAGAAACATGATTTGGCAAGATATCCTGGTATGTAATTGTTTTTACTTTGTTCAATTTGAAGCTTATTTGTGAACTACTTATCCCACATAATGTAGACGCATTACTAGATCCCAAATTTGGAAACCTTGAGAGCGAAGGTTCTTTCTAATGAGAGTGTCAAGTTTTGTCAGTTTAAATCAAAATTAACAACAAAATTTATATATGGTGGAAGGAAAGAAGAAAATCCTTATACATTATATGCATCCATTGATGAAGAAACTTGGCAGCAGTTTGTGAAGATTCGAGAAACTGAGAAATGGCAGGTGAATATCACTTGTTATATTTGGATGTAGTTTATATTAACGTATTATTAACTTTTGAATGTTGATGATAGGATGTTCAGAAGAAAGCAAAATCCAATCAGGAACATAATGAGACCCCACACTTATTATCTCGTGGTGGTTATAAGATGTTAGAGAAAAATATTCTTGAAGAAAAGATTAAAGCACATTCTACTTCCATTAAGGAAGAGAATAATGTAGATTCTTTGAGGCCTCCATCCCCACCAGCCCGACATGAGATGTGGAAGGGTGCTTGTATAAAGCCATCAGGGACATGGAGTTCTACGGAATCATTAACGAATTGTAAGAAATATGTTATCAATGTATTATTTTAAATTCAATGTGTTGAAGTTTGACAATTTCTTTTAATTTGTTTTAGGATTCTCTTGCTGAGTAATCAACACAGGGGACTTTTATTCCATGTGGTCGCAAAGATATTCTTAATGTTCCTATTGAACGACTTAAGCACCCTGGACGTGTTCGTGTAGCTTGATATGGGGTTGAGATTTGATCATACTTTGGACCTTCATCACATACAAAGGAACAATCGTCTAGTCAACCTAACCAAGAGTATTTACTACAGTTACATGTGTAGGTAAAGGTTGTGGTAACTCAAGAGATTAGAGAAAGCTTAATGGAGGAATTTAATAAGCGGATGGATAGGGAGTTTGAAAAGTGATGGGAGGGTTTAAGACTCTTGTAGCAACCACCTACTATGGCACAAGATGAACCACCTCTACCTCCTATTAAGAAAGACAACACTAAGGGGAGTTGTTCGGCGGTTGATCTATCGGGGGATGACTTTGGCTCAACTAGCAAATGTGAGTTATATGTTGAGTATAATTCTTTGACCCAATATGTTGCCCTGGGTAAGTGTTATGAAGGGGCCACATTATGGTGATGTTGCAGCTCCTTTGCTGACATCAAAAGTGACAATTGTAGCAAAGGCATTACATACTTCCGTTGCTTGGCATAAACATCTTGTCAGACCTATAGACTCTACGGTATATCTTTGCACTAATTTAATTATTTGTTTGTTTGTTGATGAGTAGCAGGAACCTAAGACAAAACTACCTCTACGAAAGAAGAAGAAATTCTCCACTGATGATCCTATGGCGGCATTGGTGGAAGTTGCTACAGCTTTAGATACAACCGTCGTAGAGGTTCCATGAGATGCCAAAGTTTTTGGAAGGCATAGTGATGTACCGTCGTACTTTCACATGTCTGATTTGTTGGATCTTGCATTTGCAAATCAACATATTAACATAATAGTTCTGCAATTATGGATGATGTAAGTTCAAATATTAAAATCTTTATACTTTTGATTTATTAAATATATTAGTACTAATTTATTGAAATTTAGGTATATTTTTGGATTATGCTTCAATGTGGGGAAACAAAATATATCGATTTTTAGACCCTCAACTCATTCAATCACTTGGAAACAAGAATTCAGAAACACAAACATACATCACTACTGCCTTAAAGAATGGAGGAAAATGAAATTATTTTGCTCCATACACTCATGAGTAAGTCCATATTTACTAAATAAATTATACTAAATTATTGAAATAAGATAAACTAACTTATTTGTTATATAGACATCATTGACAACTATTTATCATATATATTCAAGACCATATCACTACATGGTTTTTCTCCTTGCATAAGAAACCCCCTACCTATTTTAAACACATTATAGGTAGGTCCGACAATTTCATTTAACAATTATTATTATTTATACATTATATAATGTTATGTATTCTAACATGAAATCTTCTTATTTCAGTGCTTACTCTGGATATAACATGTTGAGTGGGAGAAGAAGTGCAAATGCACACAGACTCACTTGGATTTACCTTAAGGTATTTAAAGTATATATGTTCACTCAATTTAATATGTCTCATTCATTCATTTAATACATTTATTTTCACATACAGTCCAACAGACAATTTATTTGGAAGTTATGAGTGCAATTATTATGTTATGTAGTGAATGTCGACTATTGTGCGAGCTATAATTGATAAAGGTTGGGATGAGGTAAAATACCTCAATACAAAAAAAATTTAAAATTCGATTTTATTATTCATGAACTAATTCAAAAAAAAAATCAAATATCACAGTATTTCAATGACCACTGGCCGCTAGGTTCGGAAGCATTGGAGTACGTAAGGACAACATGGTCAAAGTATTTGGTGACCATGTATAACACCTTAGGATAGATAAATTATTAGAATGAGATATAACTTTTTCATATATTAGCAAAAAAAATTTGTAGAATGTTATAATTTGTTGTATGTATTTTCCATATTTAAATTATGATTTTAAATATTTTTATTTTCTGGAAATTGGGTTAGGACAAAACTGTGACGGAGCTTAGCTCCAAAGTGGACAATACCTCAGATGCGGTGATTGACTCTAGTGATGTTATCTTAACGAGATTGAGGTCAGAACATTGGTATTGTTTGTGAAGATGAAAAGGTTATCATAGCCCTTAACTAGGGGGAATCTATTCCTTTAGACCTGGACTGAGAGGCTTGTTCAGATACTTTCAATATAGTCTCGCATCGCTTAGGTGTCGAAGTTAATGACAGTTATATACATCTTCCTCCTTTAACCCACCGAGATGCTTTTTAAGGACAAAACCGTGATGGAGCTCTGAGCTCTAAAGCGGACAATACCTCAAATAATTATTTTTTATTTATTTTTATATGTAGATTCAATTTAATGATTTTTTTAGTGATTGTTTTAAATTATTATTGATAAAATATGTAATTATTGCTATTATTCGAAAATGTTATTTTTTAATTTAAATTATCCAAATCTAATAAACCAAACTTACCTCTTCCAAATTAAGGATAAATTAATAAATTTATTCTTTTATAACTAAAAGAAATGTGCATGGCATTCACCGGAAACAAGGTGTTAGTGTCTTGGGAGCAACAATAGTACGTACGTATACGAGTATATGTGGTCCTTAGTAGCTAGCACACCGAAACGTGTCAAGATTGTACATTATGGAGACACCAAAAAAAATATATGACGAATCTAGTATAAGATTCGATGCTACCAACAATGGAGACAAAAATAATGAACACAACCTCTCAATAATTTAAATTTTATAAAGTGATTCCTCTGTAGGCCATTTTCTTTAAAACTGTCATAATAAATAAAAGGCTAACCAATATTGTTGTTCACCATTGTGTCCTTCTGACTACCTTAAAGATCCACGATTTCGACAAAAAATATTGGTTGTCGACGAGATCCACTATTACAACGTTTGCAAGTGTTTCTAGAATACATTGTTGAGATTCATGATCTAGTTAATAAATCTGGTGTCTGGCTTGATACCTCTAACAAATTCAAATCTTCAATCTCCACTATATACTCAGAAAATGCATATACTCCCCCAAATGCCTCCCTATAATAAAGCCTCTCACTCCCTACCACGCCTTCCTCTTTCATGCTCTCCACAACCAAACCGTCTTTCTCTTCTCTTTTGCAGATCGTTTTGCACAATTGCAATGGACTAGGGAGGTTGTCCTATCTCAACTCGGTAGAAGTTCTCCCATACCGGTCGGTACGGGACGACTGAAGTGTGCACATTAAATAACTTAATTAAATAAGAAATGTGGTTACACATGGACCAAACACTTATAATTTTCGTTGAATAAGTCAAACACGTTTTAGAGCACTCCCTTGATTTTAGGAAGCCACCAGGCACGACTCAGAAACCACTAAGCATGTCTCTAGCAATCAGTTGTTTGGCCCACACGGCCAAGGCCCAAGTCAACCTACTAAAGGAACTTTTGAAAGGGGGAAAATGTACGTTTTCATAATATTAGAGAATTCTCATTGAGCACCATCGCTGACTTGGGCGTCGGAGTGCAGGTACCCTCGCCGACCGGCCGAAGCACACGAAGAGAAGAGAGACTTGAAGAATAGGACAACTAAGAACACAACAACCATTGTGTATCGACGTGGATCAATATTGCTCAGCCCCTGACATCCATACATGTACACTTTCCATTTTGAAATTCAAGGAAAACACACAATCCTCATGGAAGTTCTCGTGAGAGGCTCCGAGACTATCTAGAGGCAATGTCAAGAAGTTGATTTTTTATCTTTGGGGTTATGGGAGTTGTGGATGACAACTTCGTAGGCTTGTCGGCTTCCTCCTCTCATTGCCGATTTAGAGTGATTTTATTATTGATAAATAGTTTCTAAATTGATATATAATTAACTATCAATTTTAAAATCTAAATAATGAATAACTAAAACATTATAACTAATTAAATATCAATTTAAAAACTATTTATAATATTAGAAATTAATTTAGATATTAATAATTTTTTTAATTCTAATATAATATATAATTTACTCAACATAATAACTAATTATTTTTTATTTTTATAATTATTTTTTTATTTAATAATTTTTTAGTAGTGGAAGTTAAATAAAAGAAAACACAAACCACCTCTTTTAGGTTGTTTTGTCCTGCATCCTCTAAAAATTCTTCATGCACCCTATCTATTCTGAAAAGACTGATTTATCCTTTTTTTTAATGGATTTTGGATTATCTTTTCTAAAATATTTTTCTCGAACCTATTTTCTGGAATTCATAAAATGTATCTGGAAAATATTTTCCAGAACATATATAATACGTTGCGGTATGTATTTTATAGAATATATTTGACAAAAATGAATTAAATGGGATATTTGATCATTTCACCTGTTTGATAGAGTGCAGGAATAACTTTAATAATGAAGAAAGAAACACCACTCTATTTATATAGAGGGAGAGCAACATTTAATTCAAAAATAATTTTATTAAAAATGTAAACTACTTTAAATACTAATAGTAATATGATAATGAATTATTTTTATTTTTAAATTTAATTATTATTTAATTTTTTTTTTGTTGTGAGTTCACAAAGTTACAAGTGGTAGGGATATTGAAATAACTGCACCGGGAGATGATGTTTCTAATAATGGAGACAAAATAATAACACAGGGTCTCATCAATATTTAAATTTATAAAAATAAAATTTACATAAAAGCATGCTCATTAAGACCTAAAATTTAGAAAAATTATTTACATTAAAAACATGTTAATATGTTATAAGAGCACTTAACTTTAAGATATTAATTAATTAAAGAGATGATTGTTTCACAATTAAAGAAAAGGATGTGTTAAGTTACACCTCGTGATATGAACAATGAAATGATAGAATATTGAATTGTGTGATGTAGTTGCTGAGTGTCTTAAAGTAGATGTGTCTGAGTCTTTGAGTTTCATTCTCTATTGTATATATTTTAATAAATTTTAACTAAATATATCTATAAAGTATTCTATAATATATAATAACTAATAAATGTAGATTGATTTTTATAGCTACCTTTTTTATATTTTTATTACTTTTATTTTTACCAATACAGTTAACTTTTTTTCATTTTATAATCTTTAAGAAGTTATACCCATAATAATTACCACGATGAAAGATAATAATCACTGTAATTATAATAATTAATAAAATAGATTATTTTTCTAATTACTTTCTTTATTTATATATATATATATTACTTTACAATTTTAAAATAATTTTTAATGACTATTTTTTATTTTGATAATTTTTATAATAATTACATTTTAATTATATTTTTTTATTATAAAAATGTAGATGTTTTTGTTTCAACTTGTTATATACAAAGAAAATATTATGGTTGCATTGTTGCTTCTCTTCTTTGTGTCTTAAAGTTTTTGTGTTTTTTTTTTCTAAATGGTGCCATATGAATTTTTTATATTCTCCTTGGCTTTGACCAGTTTATGAACAGTTTATGAATTTAGTTATTGACAACAATGTCGAAGTGATTGACAATGAGAAAACTAACATAGGGATGGTGGTGAGTTCTTTTTCATTTTTTTTTAAAGATCAGTGGTTAGGGTATTATAGTTAGTAGATTATGATATTTGATTTTAAATTGATAATTTTACTCCATTTTTGCAAGTAATTAGAGGAAATAGAGTGGTCATTGTTGAGCCGTTTGAACCCATCTATCATATTTATATTTTTTTTGGAAAAAAAAATTAAAGTTGAAAAAAAAAAACATTAGTGATCACTTAACGTGACTATAACTAATTACCTTAATAGTCAGATTAGAGAACTTGACTTTTGTGTCCTCCACTACGGTCACTTTACATATATCTCATACACTACCCCACACATGAACAACATAGCCAAAAAATTTCAAATTACTTAACTATGCATAAAGTTAGTAGCAGATCACCACTTATTCTTACGAAGGTTACCACTTCATGTGATTGCAACTAATTAAGTACATTAATAATGATATTATAAAAATTGACCTTTGTGTCCTCCACTGGTATGACTTTACACACACCTCATACACTGTATCACCCTATCCAAGAATAATACAAAGCTCAAAAATTCTAAAATTACTTATGCACAAAGTTAATAGTAGGTCACCACTTATTCCTACACAGGTCATCACTTAGTCTAACTTACTACATAGGCATTGAGATTAGATAATTGTACCTTGGTGTCCTCCACTAAAGTCAATTTGCACACACCTCATGCACCACTCCACACAAGAACAACATAAAGCTAAAATTTTCTAAAATTACTTAACTGTGCATAAACTTGGTAGTCGGTCATGATTTATTTCCCTAAGTCACCACTTAATGTGACCGCGACTAACTAACTACATTAACAATGAGAGTATAGAACTTTAATCTCAATGTGAATGTAGTTAGTCTCAATAAGTGGTGAACTTTGTTAGAATACGTGATGACCTCCTACCAACTTACTCTACACTGAACAAATTTTCAAATATCAATATCAGTGTTAGTGTAGCTAGTCATAGTAAGTGATGACCCATGTAGGAATAAGTGGTGACTTGCTACCAAATTTTTGCATATTGAACATCTTTTCAAAATTTTGAGTTAATTGTTGTTCTTTGGTGAGTGGTGCATGAGGTGTCTGTAAAGTGACCTCAATAGAGGTCACCAAGATAAAATTTTCTAATTTTAGTGCCAATATAGTTAGTCACAGTAGTCAGTGGTGACCCATGTAGGAATAAGTGGTGACTTATTACCAACGTTTTGCACATTGAACAAATTTTCAAAATTTTGAGTTAATTGTTGTTCTTTGGTGAGTGGCGCATGAAGTGTGTGTAAAGTGACCTTTATGGAGGTTGCCAAGGTAAACTTTTATAATATTAGTGTTAGTGTAGATGTAGGAATAAGTGATGACTTGCTACCAACTTTTTGCACATTGAACAAATTTTCAAAATTTGAAGTTAATTGTTGTTCTTTGGTGGGTGATAAATGATGTGTGTATAAAGTGACCTCAATAAAGGACACCAAGGTCAAGTTGTCTAATCAAAGTGTGAATGTAGTTAGTCACGGAAAGTGGTGACCTTTATTGGAATACATGGTGACCTGCTACCAACTTTTGTACACTGAACAAATTTTTATAATTTTGAGCTAAGTGTTGTTCTTGGGTGGAGTGGTGTATGAGGTGTGTGTAAAATGATAATTTATTTATTTTTGTAAAAATTAAAAACTTATCAACAAAATTATACAAAATCAAAACTTTTATTTTACAAAGAAATTATGTTTGAGTGGTCATTATAGACTAAATCAATCATGATTTTAATTTGTCCATCAGTAGATTTTCTTTGAGTTTGGACTCTTTTTACTTAGTTAAGTTTATTCTCAACCTTTTATCCTGATATATATTATAACACACAATCTCCAAGTTCATGTCTAATTGAGGTTGCAATTTGTTGAATGAAATATAGGATATATGCACTTCAAATTTAGAGTAGAAATTAAACCTAAATAATTATAGTTTGATTCAATCCTATCATAATAGAATTGAGTATGGAGAAGCTTGTAAGTACTGTAAATGTTTTCTTTCTATGTTTTTTATCCTCTCTTCAAAATTATCTCATAATTTAATGTGAAGAACCTCACATATTTTTTTTTTTTATATTCTAAAATTCATAACATGAGATTTTAAAATTTAGAAACTTAAAACTAAAAGTTAGCACAAATACGAAGTAAAATTTTATCAAGGTTACATTTTATATAATATAATGTGATTAAACTAGAGCCTTATGAGGCGTAGCTCACTCATTTTCATTCTTATCTCTAGTTTTATAATTTTAGTTTCTATTTTTTATAATTTGTTTTACTTTGAGCAATCAACTAATTGGATTATTTAGGGCTCTTTACTAGCCTATTAAGAAATAACATAAACTTAGCTGAAAATTTTAAAATGAATTAGACTTTTTAAGAATTTTTTTATCAGTGAAAATTGAACACATGTCTAAGTGTGTTAAACTTTTAAAAATTTAAACTAAATTCGATATTTGATTTTTTTAAACAGGTAATATATTAAGTAAAGTTTTGTTTAACCCTAATTTTTTCAACGTGAAAGATAATAGTAGAAATTAAAATAAAAATAAAAATCAAATGTTATACAAGGAAGTATGTCCTAAAATGTGAATTTTTATTTTGCTCCCTATTCTTCTAAAATTGAAAATGATAACTTTTCTAATATTATATAACAAGAATGAACTATTTATGTATTAAATAATTCCAGACAATAAATACAGTGTTGTATTATAATATCCACATATTTTACTTTAATTAATATTATTCACTTATTTATAGATAAAATATTAGTGAGTGATATATTCACAATCTTAATTATAACTTCCAATACTATTATTTTAATATATTTTTATATTATTTAATTTTAAATTTATCCTTTATTATATATATTTATATTTAAATCTATCATATTATATTTTTATATTATATTTTTATATTGTTTAATTACAAATTTACTATTTATTATATATATTTATTTTTAAATCCATCATATTATATTCTCATTGTCAAAAAAATCATTATCGTTTTGTAAAAGTTACATGAACTTATAATTCAGTTAACAATAGTCCATTGGGTTCTATATAAACTCATCTTCCTCAAACCACAAAACCAGAATAAAGAGTTGAAGATCTTCTCATAAGGTTTGCATGAATGGCGAAAACAACTCACATTGTGGTTATTCCCAGTGCAGGGTTCAGCCATTTCGTTCCCATTATCCACTTCTCAAAGAGACTGGTTCAGCTTCACCCACATATTCACATCTCCTGCATCATTCCCATGCTAGGTTCTCTCCCAGCTGCTGCAAAACCCATTCTCCAAACCCTTCCACCAAACATCTCCACCATTTTTCTTCCGCCAGTGAACCTCCATGACCTCCCTCAAGGGCTTCCCGCAGTGGTCCAAATTCAGCTCGCCATGAGACACTCCATGCCCTCCATCCACCACACTCTCCAGTCCGTCACTTCCAACACCCCCCACGTGGCCATGGTGGTTGATTCTTTTGCCGCCGTAGCACTTGATCTCGCACACGAGTTCAACATGTTGTCCTATGTTTACTTCCCTATATCAGCCACCACACTCAGCATGCACTTGAATCTGCCAAGGTTGGACAAGGAAACAACTTGTGAGTACCGAAACCTGCCTCACCCTATCAAATTACCTGGTTGTGTGCCCTTTCATGGCCGTGATATCTATGCTCAAGCCCAAGATCGAACGAGTGAACTCTACAAAATGTCACTCAAACGGTACACACGGTGCCGTGCTGTTGATGGGATTTTCGTCAACAGTTTCTTGGCATTGGAAAAGGGTCCTATAACAGCATTGAAAGAGGAGAGAAGAGGGTACCCTCGTGTGTACCCTGTTGGACCGCTTGTGCAACAATCTGGTGATGATGATGATGATGCAAAAGGGTTGGAGCACTGTATAACATGGTTGGACACACAGAAAGTTGGTTCGGTTTTGTACGTTTCCTTTGGGAGTGGTGGAACACTCTCACGTGAGCAGATGAATGAGCTGGCTTATGGTTTGGAATTGAGTAATCACAAGTTCTTGTGGGTTGTGAGGGCACCCAATAATACAAAAGCTGATGCTGCTTACCTTGGTGGACACAACAACGTTGACCCTTTGCAGTTCTTGCCATGTGGGTTTTTGGAGAGAACCAAAGAGCAAGGTTTGATTGTTCCTTCATGGGCACCACAGGTTCAGGTTCTTAGCCACAGTGCAGTTGGTGGGTTTTTGAGTCACTGTGGCTGGAATTCGAGCCTTGAGAGTGTGGTGCATGGTGTGCCACTCATCACATGGCCACTGTATGCAGAGCAGAGAATGAATTCGGTTGTGCTGAGTGAGGGTCTCAAAGTGGGAGTGAGGCCAAGAGTTAGTGAAAAGGGGTTGGTGGAAAGGGTGGAAATTGTTCAGGTGATAAAGTGTTTGATGGAAGGGAAAGAAGGAAGGGAAATGCAGAAGAGAATGAAGGAGTTGAAAGAAGAGGCTACCATTGCTCTCAAAGAAGAAGGATCTTCTACCAAAACCCTTTCAGACCTAGCAGAAATGTGGAAAAAATTGGCATGGGAAAACCAGATTTATTGAATAATTTTCTTTATTAATTAAAAAAGTGTGCAGATTCTCACCACCAGTCTGTGTTGTATTAGAATTTCTCGTGTACAACGAGATCATCATCATTAAACCAGCTTTATGATATTGGTCTTGAGTTGGTCTTTCCTTCAACATTGTCAACTACTTTCGTATTTCCATTTACTTTTGCTTCTTTATGTATGAAATTGCATTGGTCAACTTTGACAACTCTATTTGTTGGGAATTAATGTTCTGATTTTGAATGTTAAGATTTCGTGGGTTTTCATGAATGTGGTTCAGCTTCTGCTGCTGTGTTTGTGTTTCTTGTTAAACTGATAGATCTTGTTCATTGGACATAACCAAACATTCATCCACACCTAGATATTCGTTTTCATACATATTACACATGGTTGTTCACATTACTTTTCATTACCTTTCTATAGAGGCCAAATTTAAAACAGTTCAAATTTGTATTACTATAACTTCACCGTTATTAAAAAAATTCATACTAATTCAAAATTATTTAGAAGGTTATTGTACAAAAAAAAAGGACAATAATAGGACATACACTCCTCTTCCCTAAACATGTATGATGCATCTCTTGACTTTTACAGACAAAGAAAATGTCGTTTACTAGGAACCTTCCTGGCCCCATCGGCCAGATTACCTTTGTCACTGGTTGTTAAGAAATCAATTATAGGAATCTTGGTTATCTAGTTTGTCTATTCTTGCCTACATATATCAGGCACCTCTTCTCTAGATAGATTTCCTTTTACAAGGTATGTTTTCACTTCTTTTCTCCCTTTCTCACTCTCATTTTCTTACATGGTATTCACAGCCAAATAGTTTAACCACAGCTACTCCATCTCTTACAGTGTATCCAGAAAAAAATTTCTGCTACCTCTTCCTTCATTCATCACACATTCAACACTTCTATCACCCTCAAACTATAGATTATGACAACTATCTGATATGGGAATAGCAAGTGATAGTTACCATAAGCGGACTCAAGGTTCTACGTTTTTTTGGATGGAACTTATGTCCCAGTAAAATTTAGAATTAGCAAGGATATTATTAACAATATTATTAGCATCGAATACTCATACCCATCTATGAAGAGAAAAATCAACTTATCCTAACTTGACTTCTTGATTTTATTACGATATTTAGGTTCATTTGAGTTAAATTTGTTATAAGAACCCTTAAGATTCTTAGGAACCCATTTTAAAATATCTTTGGAAACAAGAACTTTTCTCACTGTACAGAATTTAACAGAATGACTTTTAAATCGGTTGTTTTCTGCAGTGGTTGAAAAGGGTTTTTGAAAAGCCACTGTTTTTCCCCTGTGGTTTAAAACCAAGTCCAGATTTTTCAAAGACACATCTTTGAGATGCTAAGACATTCTCAAAGTTTGATTTTCCTTTTGAAAGTATGTCCACAGTTTTTACCAGATAATGAATCTTATTTTCAACAGATTCACAGTTTTTACAAAAACTTGAGTCACACTCATAAGAAGAGTTTTTGTAAATCAGTTCACACTAGTGCAAAAAGAAGAAAAGGATACTCTTTATTTAGTGGGGGTTTTGCGCTACCCGCTTTCGTAAAAAACGCGGTGGCATTTTTTAAATTATTTTGATTTACGAATGCGGCTATCTGTATAGCCGCATTCGTAAATCAAAACTCTTTGATTTACGAATGCGGTTTTACCTTTAGCCGCATTCGTAAATCCTTTTTTACCCTAAATTTTGAAGCGCGCCACACACAATTTCATATTTTC
>Ga0123342_1006656_pt1 | contig 15847 bp, 12 predicted proteins | sample Turbeawhitnodule_FD_89960 | JGI IMG/M metagenome (GOLD analysis project Ga0123342, IMG submission 89960) | Root nodule microbial communities of legume samples collected from Mexico - Turtle bean Mexico white nodule | ecosystem: Host-associated > Plants > Roots > Nodule | place: Mexico: Nepantla... | reverse complement strand
TGTAAAGTCATTGATCCATTAAAACTAGATGAACTTCAAGATGAAATTGTTGTTATCTTGTGTGAATTGGAGATGTTTTTTCCTCCATCTTTTTTTGACATCATGGTTCATCTAGTTGTGCATTTGGTAAGAGAGGTTAGATTGTGTGGACCAGTGTACTTAAGATGGATGTATCCTGTTGAGAAAATTTTGAAAGGTTATGTGAAAAATCATTATCGTCTAGAAGCTTCAATTGAAAGGTACATAGCTTAAGAAAGTATTGAATTTTGTTCAGAGTACATGTCTAAAGCAAATCCAATAGGTCTTATAGCTAATAAATGGCACCATAGGCGTTTTACAAGTAAATGTTTACATGGTGTGAATATTGTAAGCAAATCTCGATCAGAAGTCTTACAAGCACATTTGTGTATATTGAATAACACAAATGAAGTTATACTTACATAGAAGCTCATAAAGCCATTGTGAAGGCAAATAATCCAAGACAAGCAGAGAAATGGGTCTTGATGGAACATAATGGAACTTTCATGCCTTGGTTTAAAGACGAGGTGTTAAATGATTCAACGGCATCAGAGACCTTGACCTGGTTGGCTGCTGGATTGAAGTTTGATGTCATTTCTTGTAAAGCGTACGAAATGAATACTTGTATACTTTACATGAAGTCTATGGATGAAAAGAGTACAGTTCAAAATTTTGGTGTTACTCTTGAAGCCAATCAATGTAGTTTTCCACTTCGAAAGATACAAATCTTGTACTTGGATCAATGGCATACTATGGATTTATAGAAGAGATATGGGAGGTTGACTATACTAAGTTTTCCATTCCAATTTTCAAGTGTAAATGGGTTTACAATAAAAGTCTGTCATTCAGTCAAATGTGGGGCAGGCAACAAATTCTTTGAAGGTTTTGGATGTGGGGGACTCAGAGGCTAAGGTGGGCTTAAGAGGGAATTTTCTAAAGGATGTGTGTGGGATGTGCAAGGAGGTTCGGAGGGTTTTGGAAAAATGGGAGTTCTTTATTTGCGGTTCAAACACCAAGTAGCAAGTAATTAAGCTCTAAATGGGTGCTCAATATGTTTTTAAGCTACAAATTATAGCAGAGGATTTCTCTGTTGGCAGAGACTTCATTGCAACACAACTCCCTTTTGTTGGTTGAACAATCCATGTATGGTAGGTTGTGTATGTATGGTGAGGGTCGGTGGCAAGAATAACATCATTGAAGGTCATCTTATCCTATACCGGATCAAAAGCATATTGTTATGTGCACTAGAAACTTGGTATTTTATTGCTTAATCTACTGAGTTTGATGTCTAAAGTGAAGGAGGATTACACTGCAAGGGGGGCCAAACTTTTTCTCCTTTTCACAGGCACAACAGTTGTATTCTGAAGTAGACTCCGGAGGTAGAACCAACAACCTCTTTATTGCTTTGTATGCTTAGTGTGTTGTTTGGTTGGTTATACTGATGGAGTTTCCGCAGGGTTATGCATTATAAGGGAGTCAAACTCATGTTGATCTTCATAAAGTCTTTTTCGATTGTGAAGCTTATGTGCAAATCCCTTCAAGCATCTTATTCAGATTTTTGGTGGAGTCATGTAGTTTTGTCAAAGCACTTAAGCTTTTTGTTGGTTTAGATGTAGAAGAGAGGTGGGAAACTATAATCATTGTAAATGAGGCTTGTTTTTGCAAGATGATTTGCCTTAATATGCTACATAGTTGTGCAACAAAATTAGGCATTTATAAGCTTTGCTCTTGTTTATGTTCAAGATTACTATGTTTATAGTTTTAGTAGTAGATGGTTATGGATTTATATAAGGGTTGGGACACCCTTGAAGTGTCCCTTTTAATTAATTAATTCTTTGCTGATAAAAAAATCTAATTAACTGCAACAATATTATTGTCCTTACTTTTATTTGCTATTTTATAAATGATATAAATAATATATTATAAAACGTATTTTTGTACTAATATAATAACAATCACAGTGTACAAATTTATTTTGGGATAAGTTATTTAGTGTATGAACTATTTTTTTTTAAATGACATTTTTGTTTAAAACAATCAATTTATTACTCTGCGAGCAATATAAAAATATTATATGTGAGTTCCTTTCACCAAGTTGGGTTAACATTGATGGGATTTCTAAGGGATATCCTCGTCTTGCTACTTGTGGAGGTATTTTCCATGGGAGTATGGGAGAGTTTATTGGTGTTTTCTCTGCGTTTCTTGAAGTTTAGACTGTTATGGTTGTTGAGTTTTATGGTGTTATACATGCTATGGAGGAAGCTCAAAAGATGGGGCTTACTAATGTATGGCTTGAATGTGATTCTGCCTTAGTTTGTGTTGTGTTTACTGTTAAGACTAATGTTTTGTGGTTGTTCGTAATCAATGAAATACTTGTTTTAATTACTGCGGGAAAATCAAGTTTATGGTTACTCATATTTTTCGTGAAGGGAATGTGTATGATGATAAGTTGGCTAATTTAGGATTTATTCATAAAGAATCATTTCATTGGTATAATAGGTTTTCATCTAGTATGTTCTTAGAATTCTTTATGAATAGGTATAGTCTACATATATATCGCTTTTGTTAACATATGAGTTTTGGTCTAGTCCCCTCATATTCTTTTTGTATTTTTTTTTAATAATACTTTTTTCATATGATGTCAGATGATTATTATCAGTCTAACTGAGATATCGATATCAAGTTGCATAATAATGTCTAATATGAAATTTTTTATATAAAAAACAATAATATAAAAATATTATAGTTGAGCTTATTGAGCAAACCCTCGTAAACCACACAAAACAATATTATTAACCCATAAATAGAAACAGTACATGAAATAGCAATAGTAATTAATAATGGAAATATTTTATAGACACCTAAATGTTCATCTAAACCACATTTAAATTTAGGAGAAAAGACTAAATTAAATTTAGAGAGAAAAATAAATATGAGATGTGATAAGGGTAGAAATATAAAAAAAACAAAAAAAAATATTATATATGTCTTAAAAATGTGTATTCATTACCCATTAATAAAAAACGGCAATATTTAGATTAAATATAAAAGGGTTATTGGAGTGTGACTATTTTGCAGTTGATGCAGCCAAGGAAAGGAAGATGAAGTGTTTGAAAAGGATCGCAAAGCACCCAACAATTTCAGTGGTAAATTCATGCACCACATTGAAAGAGGTGAAGCAAATACACGCTCAGTTGGTGGTTAAGGGTACCCTCAATAATCCCCACTTCCATGGCCAATTCGTTGCCACCATAGCCCTTCACAAAACAACCAATCTTCTTCAATATGCCAACAAGATCCTCCATTCCCAACAAACCCACCCTACACTCTTCACTCTCAACTCCATGATCAGAGCCTTCTCCAAAAGCTCCACTCCTTCCAAAAGCTTCCATTTTTACACCAACATTCTTCACTCTAATACCCTCTCCCCTGACAACTACACATTCACCTTCCTGGTTCGCACGTGCGCTCAACTCCACGTGCACGTCACAGGCTTGTGCGTTCACGGTGCAGTCATAAAGCACGGCTTTGAGCACGACCCACATGTGCAAACCGGGTTGGTTTTCATGTACGCTGAACTGGGTTGCCTCTGTTCGTGTTACGCTGTGTTTGAAGGGGTTGTTGACCCGGACTTGGTTTCTCAAACCGCCATGTTGCATGCTTGTGCCAAGTGTGGTGACGTTGACTTTGCAAGAAAGTTGTTTGAGGAAATGCCTGAGAGAGATTATGTTGCGTGGAATGCGATGATTGCGGGGTATGCGCAGAGTGGAAGGCCCAGAGAGGCGTTGGATATGTTTCGTTCGATGCAATTGGAGGGTGTGAAACTTAATGAGGTGTCCATGGTTTTGGTTTTGCTTGCGTGTACCCATTTGGGTGCATTGGATCAGGGAAGATGGGTGCATGCATATGTGGAGAGGTATAAGTTTGGGATGACAGTGACACTGGGAACTGCACTTGTTGACATGTATGCAAAATGTGGGAACATTGATAAGGCAATGGAGGTTTTTTGGGGAATGAAGGAGAGGAATGTTTACACTTGGAGTAGTGCAATAGGTGGGTTGGCCATGAATGGTCTTGGGGAGGAGAGTGTAGATCTTTTTTATACTATGAAACGAGAGGGAGTTCAGCCGAATGGAGTTACCTTCATTTCTGTCTTGAAAGGGTGCAGTGTGGTTGGGTTGGTGGAGGAAGGTCGAAAGCATTTTGACACAATGAGGAGTGTTTTCGGAATTGACCCCCAGCTTGAGCATTATGGCCTAATGGTTGATATGTATGGTAGAGCAGGGCGTGTCGACGAAGCTTTGAAGTTCATCAATAGCATGCCTATGAAGCCTCATGTTGGTGCATGGAGTGCTTTGCTTCATGCTTGTAGAGTGTGTAAAAACAAGGAACTGGGTGAGCTTGCACTGAAAAAGATAGTGGAACTAGAAGACAAAAACGATGGTGCTTATGTCCTTTTGTCAAATATATATGCTGAGCATAAGAATTGGGAAAGGGTGAGTAGTTTGAGGCAGACCATGAAGGCTAAGGGTGTGAGGAAGCTCCCTGGTTGTAGTGTCATAGAAGTTGAAGGTGAAGTTCATGAGTTCATTGTTGGAGACAAGTCTCACCCAAGATATAGTGAGATTGAATTGAAGCTGGAAGAAATCTCTAGGTGTTTAAGACTAACAGGGTATGTGGCTAACACTAACCCTGTGCTTTTTGATATAGAAGAAGAGGAGAAGGAGGATGCTTTGAGTAAACATAGCGAGAAGATAGCCATTGCTTTTGGGTTAATTAGTTTGAAGGGTGTTCCCATTAGGGTTGTTATGAACCTGAGGATTTGCTGGGATTGCCATAATGTAGCAAAGATGATATCCAAAAATTTTAACAGGGAAATTATTGTCAGAGACAGAAACAGGTTTCATCATTTTAAGCACGGCGAATGCTCTTGTAAAGATTATTGGTAAACAAATCAGCATTAACAATGATTTTGTTTTTTCAAAACATGTTACTTCGTTTTAGTGTTTGTAAAGAATAAGTGCATCTGCTCTCTTCTACATTTTCAAGCGAGATGCTATTAATATTGGGAGATTATAGCTTAGCTGGGAAAATAACTCAGTTTTTTGGTAGAAATGAAAAGAAAGAAGATAAATATAAAGTTGATATGATAGGAAACAAATTAAAAATATAGTGAAAATTTTAAAAATTAAAACACAAATAAACTTTGGGCAGTTTCTTCCTGCACCCCTACATTTTTTTCCTGCACCCCACAATGTTATGCAAAGACCAAATTGTCTCTATTATTTTTTAAAAACCCTAAAAGCACATGTATTTATTTTTTTTGCATAAGGGATTATGGAATCCGGAAAAATTTCGGATTGGCACTTCCGGTAAAATTATGGATCCATTAGTCTGTAATTCAAAATATGCATTTCACATTCAAAAATTCATCATTCAGAAAAACATTACGGATCCACCAATCCGTAACAGAAATATACATTCTGAATTTAGAAATCCATAATTAAAAAAGAATTCTAAATCCACCAATCCATAACAGAATTAGACTTTAGGATTCAGCAATCCGAAAATCAATAATTTATGCAAAAATTGCTTCTGAAACACCCCCTCATCCGAAAAAAAAATGATTCAATTCTGGATTAATGAATCCGTATCATACTCCCAGATCCCAATTTCTGGTAAACACGGTGCCCTTTTTCAAATAAAAGGTCAAGATCAGTCTCGGGATTTAGAAACTTTTGGGGGTGCAGGAAGAAAAATGTAAGGGTGTAGGAAGAAGAAGCCTAAACTTTGGCATGGATTATATTTGAAATGCTACACTGTTGAAAAAACATATTTAAAAAGGCCCCAATTTGTCTCTTATCAATCCAACAAACCCAACTTGTCCAAGACTTGTAACTGCTCTCCTATCATTTGAAAATTTCTTTCTGCACCTCCATATTTTCCCCTGAAGACCAAAATTATATCATATTCTATTGACGTTTTAGTTTAGTTCTAGAATATAGATTTTAGATAACTTTTTAAATTTAGATTACACAATAAAAATATAAAATTTTTATTTTAAATTATATAGTCCAGAATGTAAATTTTGTATTCTAAATTTTAAAATCTGAAATATAAATTTTGTTTTTATAATTGTGTAATTTGAAATGTAAAATTTTCATTTTATACTGTAGACTCAAAAATGTAAAAAAATGTATTTTAAATTGTATAATTTAAAATGTAAATTTTGTATTTTAAAATGTAATTTTTTCATAAAATTAATTTTAAGGGTAATTTAATATTTTTCAAAATATGGGAGTGCAGAAAAAATTCATGAAATTGCATGAACAAACGCATGGAGGTTGAGGAAGAATTTGCCTGAATATTAATTTCACATTGGGTCTTTGCAGAGTGTGTATGAGTCTTGAAATAAGGCTACTTTGAAACGATTTTCATTTTTCATTTTCGAAACTTATACCGACACGGATTTTAAAACTTATTTTGGACTACAAGTTTTGTAAACGAAAAGAAAGAATATGCCATTCGATCTTTTCTTTTCAAAAGAGTTATAAATGAGACATCAAGATCTATTAATTGTTCACTAGACAAAATTTTAAAATGTACTTTATTTATTTATTATGAAAATACCATCAACTTTAAACCAAAAGTACGAAAAAAAATTGTTTCTATTTTCTCGTTTTTAGAGCTGCAAATTTGGAAATATGTATAAAACAAGTAACCAAAAGTAGAACGGTAGATAATTTTTTTTTATTAAAGTTAATTTGTAATATTTAATAGAAAATCATATTAAGAAAAATAAAGTAATTATTAATAAACTTACTAATTAAATTCAACTTTGTGATTGGGGACTACATAAAAATAGGAATGACAAAGTGGGTCCGGTCAACAAACAGACTGCTAAAAAAATGAAGGATGGGTTACTTATTTCAACTCGATGGTTCGCTTAGGCCTGTCCTACATAACCCCTATATTTTAAAAAAAATTGCATCCCATAATTTCTTCTTGTAGACTTATTTTCTTAATAATTCTAAAATTTATCAACTCTAAATTATATAATCTAAAATACAAATTTGTATTCTGAATTATACAACCAAAATATAAATTTTAACTTCAAAATTTTATAACCCGAGAAGTCTCTGAATTCCACATTCTAGAAATAAAGAAAAGTATTCAATGAAAAATGTTAAATGGTAATTTTAGTATTTTGTTTTAAGTATAGGGTGCAAGAAGAAAGGCATGGAGGTGCATGAAGAAACTATCTTAAATCTTTAATTCATAACTCATTCACAAAATTCGATAATAATTTTTAATATTTAATAATGTTTTTTTGTCTTTTTAAAATGCATAGATTGATTAGGTTTCAATATTTATCAAATGTTAAATCTAATAGTCAAACCTTAATCTTTTTTATAATAAAATTTAAATATAGTATTATTATATATTATTTTTCAAATTAGAATAGTAATCATTTGTCTACCTGTGTTACCTTAAAAAAAGTGTAAATATAATTAAATATTTTATTAGTCAATTTATTCGTACGATTGAAATTCAAATTTCATTGAAAATCAGAACATCTTATTATGCATTTGTCATGAGAATAATATTTTGAGATAAACATTGTGAGGCCATTTACCTAATTCATCTAAATAAGAAATAAAATTAACTTAATAAACAAAAACTATTTTTTTCAAAATTTATATTCAAATATTTATTTTTCATTAATTTAAAAAATATTTATTATGCGAGTTAGCTTGCAAGCCCGTAAACCAATAAAATCAACCCGCATTTTGCATGTGAGATGGGTCAACCAATCCATATTTTGCCGGTCAAATACAAAATAGGCTGACCCGCATTGTCATCCCTACACAAAAATGACAATCATACTGTAATTATAAAATAATCATAAAAAAAATATTTACAATGAGTCGAGTAAACATCTAGTTAATCTACTCAATAAGTACAAGTACAAATTATCATGTTACCCAACCTAAAAGGTAAACCTAAAATTAAGTGATCCAAGTCAATGTGAAAAAAACAAAAACAAACTTAATGGAATTTATACATTTATGTTAGACATATGTAAAGTATGAGTAAATCAAGCGTCAATCATTTATTTAAATGAGTTTTTTTTTTTTAAAATAATTTGAAAACAAAAGCAAACTTAATGGAAATTATATTACGTTAGACTTATGTAAAAGTATGAGTAAATCAAGCGTCAATCATTTATTTAAATGAGTTTTTTTAAAAAATAATTTGTTTATAACATAATTTTTATTTGAAAAATTGATAAAAAATAAAGTGTAATTCGCTCAGGAATATAAAAAAAATGGATAAATATAGAAAAAAAAATACAAAAACAAAGAATTTGTGATCAAAGTCATATGCCATGAGTATGAAATACCTAAATTTGAATTGAAGTCGTCAATCATATATACGAATTTAGTTAAACCCACTAATATGTCAATTAATTTTTTTAATGACAACTGGGAATTGTGTAAGCAATTTCAATTCAAATAAAAAAATATAAATAGTTTGTATTTTGGGTTGACGAATTCAGTGTATTTTATTTGAACTGAAGTTGTCATTCCAATTGACAATTTTAGTTGAAATATTTTTTCTTTTAAAATGATTATTAATATTTTAAAAAATATTAAAATATGTATATAATAATTTAGAAATTGTTTAAAATTACATTAAGTCAATAAAAATGTTGTGAAATTTTTAATTTCAAAGATAATATCAAAGATTTAATTTTGTTTTATTTAAGAAAATCATATATAAATTTGAAGAATTAAAACTTTTTTTTTTTTGACAAAAAACAAACTTACCCTAAATCAAGTTTTGATATATTAAAAATATATATGAAGTATTTTAATTATATTAGGTTAAATTCTTCATAAAGTTAACCTTAAGGTCAGAGACTAACTCAAAGCAATTCAAAATTACCTTAATAGCACACACGCTTTTAGTATTGGCTTCACAAAAATGATCACATTCTAGGTCAAACGGGGATATTTGTTTGCTTGGTCCAACAGGTTTTTGAACCACCATGCAAAATTGGCACACCTAAATGTTTGAATAGTCATAGCTTCATTTGAGTATTGAACATTCCAATGGAAGAAACTTGTTTGGACATTTTTCTTACTTAAATCACAAGTTATCGTTGAGTTATACACTCTACTCTTGTTGGAGTGGGGTAGATGTAGCTCAAGTGATATATAACACTCTATGCATGTTATTATTGTATACATTTGAACAATATAAACCAATAAACACACCATTCCAATATCCAATATCTAAAAAATATCAAAAGTAATCCATATAATGTGTTTAAACTATGTACATTACAATACTCCAACATATACATTTATTCAACATTAATATATTTCAAATATCTAAATCAATATCTAATTTAAATAGATACTATAATTAACTCTCCTTATTTAGAGGTAATGACTATTAACTAACAAATTCAAATCACCACAAAGACTAATTGGATTAATAAACTTTAAATGATTACATTGTCATTACCTCCCTATAATTAGAATTCCAAAATAAAAAAATATTTTTTTTATGTATGAAAATTTTCATGTTAGGCATCATTATGCAACTTGACATCTCAGTTAGGCTGACACCTCCAGTAACAACAATCATCTACTATCACATGAAAAAAGTATTATTAAAAAAAAAGAAAAAAAATACAAAAAAAATATGGAGGGATTAGCCCAAAACTCATATGTTAACAAAAACGATAGAGAGGTAGATTATACCTATTCATAAAGAATTATAAGAAAAGACTAGATGGAAGCCTATTATACTAATGAAATTATTCTCTATGAATAAATCCTAAATTAGCCAACTTATCAGCACACGCATTCCCTTCACGAAAAACATGAGTAACCCTAAACCTGATTTTCCCACAGTAATTAAGACAAGTATTCCATCGATTACGAAACATCCACGGAAAATTATTCCTAGCAGTACGCAACACAAACCAAGGCAAAATCACGTTCAAGCCATACATTAGTAAGCCTCATCTTTTAAGCTTCCTCAACAACATGTATAACTCCATAAAACTCAGCAACCATAACAGTCCGAACTTTAAGAAATGTAGAGAAAACACCAATAAAATTTCTTATACTCCCACGAAAAATACCTCCACAAGTAGCAAGACCAGGATATCCCCTAGCAGCCCCATTAGTGTTAATTTTAACCCAGTCCGGTGAAGGGAACTCTCATATAATAGGAAGTGGGCAAAGAACTTTACCAGTACGAGTATTAATACCAAAAAAACGTAAACACGCTGAAAGTCAACATATCATTCTTCATTGAAGCTTTAGAGGAATTTCCAACTAGACAAGTTAAATATTTAATTAACGAAATAGCCCTAGAAACATCAATCTTATCCTAAAATCTTGCATAATTTCTCATATGCCATATCATCCAAATAGAAAAATTTATCACAACAAGCTTAACAAATTTAACCAAAGGACTACCATCACTCTTAATAAAAGAAAAAAGATCATCCTTATTATAGTAATGAGAAGTAAGAAAAATCTATCGAACCCAACTCCAAATATACAAAGCATTAGAACATAAAAAAAAAATGTTGAATAGATTCCTTTTGCTTTTGACAAAGCATACACATAAAACATATATGCAAACCTTTATTTTGAATATGTTGATATGTAGGAAGCCGCCCATGAAAAACTTTTCGAAGTACTAGATATTTGGAAGGCGGAATAGATGAAGACCAAATGAATTTACCCCAACCACATGGAACTCCTGGTTCCAAGAAAAAAGTCATAGCCGATTTAATAGTGAAACAATCAGACTCCTCTAGAATCCAATTAGGAATATTTTGTTCCTCCCTAATCATAATATGATTAAAAACAATGAGGCATTTGTTGTAAAGACAAGGGAATATTCCAATCACAACCTATCCAAAACTGAGAAACTGTTCCAGAATGCTAGCACCATCAGATAACCTTGCAATATTTGCTAAAGAAGTAGTAGAACACCATTTACCATTCCATAAATTAATAAAAGTACCTATACCAACAATCTAAGAAGTATAATAAAGTATAATAGAATAAAACAACTTAATTCCAGGCCAAAGAAAGGAGGATCTATAAATCATTCTAAACTCGTATTTTTGATTTAAGAACCCTGACTTTTAAAAGAGACCTGCTGCTATAAGCACAATTTCAAACAAGCTTAAGAAGATATGCATTATTTTCATGACGAAGATTAAGAAAAAAAAAACTAAGTAACTAAACACTTACTCTCATAAAAAAAATTGTTCGAACTATCTTATCATTTAATTGCTAATAATTCTAAAGAGATGAAAATTATATATATATATATATTAAAATTAAGAATACTACTATAATTTATTTATAAACTTCACAGTTTTTGTCTGTCTTAAAGAAAATTTCAAGTCTTACATAGCATCCTTTTAACGAATAACAACTACATGAAATAAGAAGAAAAATGTCACATGATTTAGACACGAACATGTGAAAATTTGTTTTGTTTTGATAAAGGACCATGTATCAAAACCAAAGTCTTGTCTCATTTGGAAAGGATATATAAATTGTTTACCCTAAATGACTATAATTTCCATATATAAAAAAAATTCTCGAAGATCAAAGAAGGAGTGAACACAATATTTATTTATATACCTTGTGTGTAGAATAACTTTAACCAAAACGAAAACATTCAACTTGAATTCTTATTCTTTTCTTAACAAGGTTATCAATATTTGTTTTTAATAGTTATTTTAAGTGGATTGGATTTCAAACATTATTATTCGTAATTCGTGAAATTTAAGAGTGATTTACTTGGATTTTTAACCTTTAAGTTGATTAGTTATTATTAGAAGTAATTTAAAAAATAATTTTTATAAGTCATAAATTATAAAATAAATATTTTTTTATAATAAAAAAATTGGTCAGTAAAACCTTTAGGTTGAAAATCTGAATGTAATTTACGACGAGTGAACATGTATGAAACAAGTTATTCCTTTATTCCCATCTTTCTTACAAAGTTTTGAAGAATCTTATGAAGGAAGTTCAAATTGCTTTATGATCAATTAGCTTGGAAAGGATTTCAATCTTGTTAAAGCTTTCAATTTACACTAAAATATTATTCAACTCTTCTTCTCTCGTGTGTTTCTTGTGTTTCAATACCTTTTAATAAATAATTAAAAATTATTATGTGCTCTTTAATATTTTTATAATGCATTACATATATTTATGTATTTAGAATAACTTCAAATATAAATTGTTAATTATTAAAAATTATTTATTTTATTTGAGTAACAAAGAGTACAAGATATGTACATATCTATGATTTAATGTATATAACTTGTATCTATAATTTTTAATTAATTATTATAGTTTTAAATAATAATTATAATTTTTAATTAATAAGAATTTCAGTTTACAATTACCATAAGAATATAAAATGATTGAAAAGTAATATTTGTAAGTTTCCGAATGAATAAAATAAAAACAACTAATATTTGAAAGTAAGATATATGATATGACGTTCCAAGTATTTGAAATTTTAGCTTTCCACGAAAATGACATGAAAGAAGATTGCATTATTAGATGTGATAATACCTACAATAGTGATAGACTACTTTTTTTTTTCTTAAATTATTTGGGTTAATAAGAATGAAATGGTTTAAACCTGTTTTTAATTGGGTTCAGTTAAATTAATAGTATAATAAAACCAAGTAAATATTGTTAAATAATAATCATAAGCAACATAAAAAATAAAAACAATACATTTGTTGACAATCATGATTAAGAGAAAAGTTTTCTTCACATTATGAACAATAAATAATATATATTTAACATTTTAATAATATAATAATATTTTTAAATTAAAAAATAAATAAAATATTAATTTATTAAAATATGAAGTGTATGTTTTTATTGTTGAAGGTGTTAATATATCAATACCCTATTATTAAATTAGAAGATGTATTCATACATATGATACGAGATGATAAGGCAAACCATGAACAAAAGAAGCCAATAAGGACACGTTCACGGGAATTTACTTCAACCACAGGCAATTGCAAATATCATATATAGCTTGAAATATGAATATCATTATGCATTCCTATATAAACATTTTGTAAATAGACATTTGATTAGAGGTTCTAAAAAGTTTAGATATTTTTGGAAGTATATTACAATTTGATATTCAATTATTCTCTATTTATATAACATTTGTCTATGTTTAATTGTAAATATAATTATAATTGTAACTTTATACTAATATATAATATTATACTACCCAGCTATGAAATATTTGAAGGTTATTACTAGCTTTCATGAATCGTGGATAAAATTACCTACTAACATGCTGATTTTGATTATTACTATATTTTTTGGTTTGATCCATGAACAAAGGAGAGGGTGTAGGTTGAATGATGACTTTTTACAATAAGTGCACCGCGTTGTCAGAAGTAATAATTTTTCTCTAAGGACGGATATCGATTCTACAAGGAACAGTTGAATTATCAAGTACAATAATAACTAAATATAAAAACAGAACCATAAAAGGTGTGTTGAAAGTGGTTGTTTGGGAAATGATCAATAAGAAAACAACCAAAGAATTAATTGCTTCAAGTTGGAAAAATAGGGATCAAGTTTCATCTTTTTCACTCTCATGTATTTTGATTAGCATATTAACATTAAGTTCTTTTATTGAAATTGATGCCCCGTAGAAAATTCATTTATATCGATTTCTCACATATAAAATTCTCAAGAATGTTTCCTAAATATCAATTTCTTACATATTTATAAAAATAACTTAGAGTCACACTCAGACGTTAATGACAATTAACATTTAAAGTCTATTTCTAGCACTCAAATATGTTAAGTATTGTTGTTTAAGTCAGAACCCTAAAAATATCTTTCAATCAAATTTAAGATTCTCAAACATGTCACAACTATTTAGAAGCAAAACAACAATACCAATAATCAATCAAGAACATAATATCATATCATATTTAGATATCACCTCAATCCATAATAGTTCGAACAGATTACTCTCAATCCCAAAACGTAGAATTAGCCATGCATACTTCTAGCACCTTCCATTCTCCCAGTAGGTTACAAATCACTTAATGGCGTTTTCCTCTCAATCTGCACACTAGGGTTGTGCCTCTAGCCGCCTATTTAACCTAATTTGCTAGGGTTAGGTGACTTCTTGATTCGCGCTAATGGGCTTCTTGATGAAACATAAAAAATAGCCAAATTTGTCTTACGCGTTATTGCTTGAGCGAGAAAGGCGTCGATTTTCAAAAATGCCCCTAGAGCATTCTCGCTGGGCTCGCTTGAGCAAGAATCCCTACTGCTGAGTTGGACCTTTTGTGCGTTTTTAGACCTTCCAGCTTTCTCCTTTTAGCTTATATCATTCCTCTTTAGTCCAAATCTCCATTCTTCCTTAGAAACCTGAAATTAACACCAAAATTGGGAATAAAATGCTCTTATTCAAATAAAGATCATAAAAAATGTAAAAAGGCATAAATTATGGATTATTTTATATATAAATTAGCAATTAATAATCATAATTGTCTATATTTTAATGTGAAATATTACTGAAATTATGCACTTATAATTGAGGCAACCGAAGTAGTTCAAGATTAAATACTTCTTGTATAATGATATCTTGATTTGTGTCTAGAGAAGTATAATTTTCATATTTACTGACACGTCTTTTCTTGAAAGTTTGTGTATTGGAAGAAGTAGTCGTGGAGGGAAATTTCGTCCTTTTTTTGAGTTTTCTTTAATACTGATATACATATTTACTCAGGTACGGAGTGTGTCTATTTTGACAGTTGGGTCGACGTACAAATAGTCTAGTAAAATCTTTGGACGAAGTTGTGATCATTGATTTACATTCATCAAATCGAGAACGTGTCAAATGAGAAAATGAAATTTCGAGAAAGAGAGTAATGGAGAAAAATTGACAATGTACTTCAAGGTCCTTGGAAAGAGGGTTAGCATGGGTTACATATGCGTTAAGTTATGCCTATGATTTGGATGAGTCATAAAAAATTTCGGGATTGATTTTGAGATTTTGAGAATTCAATTGGTATTCCTTAAGTTATGCCTATGATTTGGATGAGTCATTGTACTTTTCAACATAGGGTCATTTTCATTTATCAAGAAGTCGGGTCTTCATGATTTTTTTGTAAAGGGATGAAAACTAGTTAGGTCGGTTTGTATATTCGCATTCAGTGGGATCGGCATAACTTTAAAGCTTTGTTTGGATTAGAGGGTGAGGGGGAGTGGAAAGTTGAGGGTGTGGAGAAGTGGAAGTGTGAAGAAAGTGTGAAGAAAGTTGAGGTTGTTTGGATTGGGAGATGTTAAAGTGAATGTGTGAAGAAAGTGTATTGAAAAACGTGAATGATGTGATAGTTGTGATAATATTTTAATATATTTTGAATAGAGTAAATTGTAAGATTACAAATTTACCCTTGTATATAAAAAAATTGTGTACATTTTAGTTAATTAAAATAATGTAAAATTTTAATTATAAATAAAAGAATATAAAATTAAAATAATAATAATTAATAATATTATTATTTAGTACATTCATTTAATTATTATTAATTTATTTAATTTATATTTATTATCATTATTTTAAAAATTTATTTTAATTAACATTATTATTATATAAATTAATTGTACATATTATTTTTATTTTAATATTTAAACATTTATATTATTAATATTAATAAAAAATTTACTGTTATAAATATATAAATATTTATAATATTATTATTTATTTTATTATTATA
>Ga0123342_1006655_pt1 | contig 15849 bp, 8 predicted proteins | sample Turbeawhitnodule_FD_89960 | JGI IMG/M metagenome (GOLD analysis project Ga0123342, IMG submission 89960) | Root nodule microbial communities of legume samples collected from Mexico - Turtle bean Mexico white nodule | ecosystem: Host-associated > Plants > Roots > Nodule | place: Mexico: Nepantla... | reverse complement strand
TGTAGTCTTCTTGTTGGCTTTGGGCTTGATCCTCTCTTTATTTAATTCTTCTTTAATTTTTTAGAAGACTAGAAGGAAGAACTTTAAATGTTTGGGTGGATGGCCTCTTCCTCTATTAGTAAATTCCTCTTTTTTTTATCTCCATCACACTTCCTCCAAATCTCATGTATGGGCTTCTATAGTGCAAGATTTAACAATCATATCATCAACATATACCTCCATATTCCTCCTAATCTGTTCTCGAAACACCTTATCCATCAATCTTTGGTATGTTGCACCAACATTTTTTTAATCCAAAAGGCATGACCCGGTAGCAGTAATTAGCAACTTTTATGCTGAAGACTTTTTTTGGTATGTCGGGCTCATACATTGGTATTGATTATATCCTGAGTATGCGTCAAGAAAATTCCATATTCATTGTCCAGATGCTCCATCAACTAGTCGATCTATACTTGGTAATGGATATGAATCTTTAGGGCAGGTTTTGTTTAAGTTCGTGTAATCGATACACATTCTTCATTTTTTGCATGATTTTTTCGCTAACACCACATTAGTCAACCATGTTGTATATTGGATTTCTTGGATAAATCTACCTTGCAACAACTTTTCTATTTCTTCAAGGGCCACTATTCGCCTTTCTTCTCCTAACCTCCTCCTTTTTTATGCTACTAGTTTAGCTTCTTGACATAAAGATAAATTATGGGTAATCACATTCGGATTTATTCTCGACATATCAGTGACACTCCATGCAAACAAATCTTTGTTCTTTTTCAAAATTTTGATCAATTCATTCAATAGACCTTCACGTATATACTTCCTCCAATGTAAGTATAATGTCCTTCACCTAGCTTAATCATAGTTGTTTCTTCTTTAGGTTCAATCCTTTCATCATTATTCATTTGTGGATATAAATGCTCCATAAAGTGTATTAGAAGTATCTTGCTACTTCCTTTAAGACGCCTCAAAATTTTCTTCATGATAAGTGTTATGATGAATACGTTAATTGCTCCGACAATCTCCAAAGAGGTTGTGATTGGAACCGTTTTGTCTATCTTGAGTTTCTACTTCATATACGCATTTTCAACCTGTTGGAGATCCCACATCGACTAGAGATGAGGACATTTCATTGTATATAAGTGGGTGCAAACCTCACCTTATAAGCCGATTTTATGAGGTTGAGTTAGGCTTAAAGTCCACTTCTTAATATGGTTTCAGAGCTATTTTCGAGCCTATCTTAGCGAGAATTTGTTGGGCTTATCAGGTCACCCACTATTGGGTTGTTATCGGACCATCCATAATATGTTGTCTCACGCACGAGCTGTCACTCTCGACGTGATGGGGTGTGTTGGAGATCCCACATCGACTAGAGATGAGGACATTTCATTGTATGTAAGTGGGTGCAAATCTCACCTTATAAGCCAGTTTTATGAGGTTGAGTTAAGCTTAAAGTCCATTTCTTAACACAACCTTTAGTATGTTTATCTTTTTTATATTTTTTTCTCTTTAAGCTTCAAATTCTTATTGCAACTTCATCAAAATTGTTACTGATACGACCTTCTTCGAATTATTCTCCACCCCTCTTGTCTGAACTCCTCTTGTTGTCATTTTCTTCACTTGGTTAAATTATCCCGAGCCCTACTGTGAACCCCCAGGCTTCCATTGAGATAACTATAACTACTATTTATACCTTTCTTCTTTTCCTTCTTTCTTTATGTTGATGCGCATCATTCCATATAGGGGTGGCAATGCGGGCTGGCCCGTCCCGCATAGGCCCGTCCCGCATTTGGCCCGCAAAATGCGGGTTGGGTTGGCCCGCCCTGTGTTAGGAATGCAGACTCATTTCATTGACCCGCCCCGCATAAGAAGTAACCCGCGAACTTGCGAGTCAGCCCGCATAAGAATTTTTTTTTTCAAAAATTAAAATTCATTAATTATAAAAAAAACTTATTCCTACTACTGAAAAATTAAAATTTTATTCGTGTTTCAATTCATTTAATTAAGATAAAAATATAAATTGAAGTATGAGGGTTGTTAGAAGGCTTGATTAAAAATAATTAAAGTTTTGTTTTACATCTATTTTTCCCTATATATGTATGTAAATATATAAGAGTATCTTATTAAAGTTTTGCTACAAAATATTTTAATGAAGATGACTAATTTTTTAACTATCCTATTGAAATGTTTTCTTTATATTTTTTTATTAACAAATTTTAAATATAAAACTTTACTTAAAAATAAATTTACTGTCACTCTTAATACCAACTCCTTTAGATGGTTAAAATAAAATATTCATTTTTTTAGTACATTAAATTCAATTTTTTAAAATAAAATAAAATAAATGTCACACTGCAATAACGGATGAATGGGGTAAAAAAATGTGGGTCAGCAGGCCAACCCGTTGTTAGCTTGCGCAGGCTACGAGGCGGGGCAAAGCGGGTCAACGGACTATATTAGTGAGTCCGCCCCACACTTTTTGGCAGCGGGCCACGAACCGGTCTGCATGACCCATCCCGCATTGCCACCCCTAACTCTATATCTTCTTCCTTCTTTATCTCTCAGCTTTTCGATATGTAGAACAGGTGGTGTGTACCTGTATGATACTCTAATGATAAAATCAGAATCAATTTAATTAAATAATTTTTTCTTTAAAAAAACTCCACTTAGTTATTAATCAAGTTATCTATTTATACTGCAAATTATTGGACTTCACCAATTTAATTGGACTTTTGCTGGTGAGTTTACTCCTCATATTTTGGGCTTTATCTCTTGGCCTTAACGTGATTCATAAGGGACTTTTTCAAGTTACTCTTAGTCGCATGATATTTTTTTATATTTACATGCTTCTCATTAAAGTCCTACCAATTGGAGAGCCATTATGCCGAGAGGCCTTATTTCGGATTTCGATATTTTAACAATTCAGATTTTGATTGGTTGGACGGTTCAAAAATTATATTAACATACTCTTAAAAAATATAAAATTAAATTAGAAAATGTTACTTAAAGTAGAATAAATTAAAAAAATATCATAATAGTAACAAAATATCAATCTTTTAAAATATTTATAAAAGACTGACTGAAACATATATTTAAATTCATAAATATTGGAATCACACGTCGACTAAAGATTAAGACATTTTCATTAACCTTCATCTTATCTCCTGAGTCGATTTTATGAGATTAATTTAAACTTAAAGTTCACTTCTTAATATGATATCAGAGTCATTTTCGAGTCTATTCTAACGAAAGTTTGTTGAACTTATAATACCACGTTATCAAACTTATAAGACCACGTTATCAATTTAAAATTCAATTCTTAATAATAAATAATTAAAAAAAAATACTATAATGTATGCCATAGATTTGGACGTAGACAAAGAGCGAGTGAGATAATGAGGAGTGTTGCAGGTGGGGAGAGTTAAGAGTCCTGCAATTTTATGATGCCTAGGTGTTTTTTTTATCAGAAACGATGCACCGACTCACTGACATGACACGTGCAAACGTGTTACCTTAATCTCACACGCTCTAATATTTTTTTCTTTTTCTATTTTATTTTATTAGACTACTTTTTCTTAATTAATTGCATGCATTGTACCCTATTGTATTTATCCGGGTATAATGGAATATAATAATACCTGCTTTGCACGGTTACTTAGGTCACATCTAATCTTTTAGCAATATTTTCTTATGGTATTGACCAAGGAATCTCCGAAACTCCAATGCTGAAATTACTATATTGCACTTCCACTTTATTTTTCTTTTGGTTGAAAAACATTTACACTGTGCTTGGATGGGTGATTATTGTTCACCGGATTAATTTGAGGATGAAATATATTTGTATTCACTAATTTGGAGGTGCGAAAATGTAAAGAAACACGATTTTTTTACATAATCGTGGATGAACAAAGAAAGTCACGTAAATGAAAGAAGAAATATGGTTTTTATCTTTGTATTATTTGAAGAATTCATGGTTTAGAATGATAAATATATGAAAAGCAAAAATCGATTTTGAATTATTTTTCAATAGAGAATGGATGTTAGAGAAAGCATAATCAATTCTCAGGGCGTTTTAATTGGATAATCAATATTATACCGAGAGAATTAATTTTCAACTAATTTTTATATAATAATCGATGTTGACATTGAGAGAATTGATTTTAAATTGATTTTTATATGATAATGGACATTTATATTGTCAAAATTTATTTTGAATATGTTTTTATGGGATAATCGAATATCCATTATTCATAATCGATCGTGGATATTTTTTTAAAGTGAATCTATTTTTTCGAATTTCGCTTTAATACATTATAATTTATTGTATTAATATTTATTTTAGGAACAGTTTTTTAAATAAAGTTTTTGACAATCATATAAATATGTTGTGGAAATTTTACATTCCAAAGTTAGCTCTAACACAATATCAAAAATAATGTTTCAATAACCACAAATAATGTTTTAATTAAAAACATTACAATCCATAAATAAATAAATTGAATTAATTTTTTAACAATTTTTAAATATAATAGTAAATTTATAATTTTACATTTTTATAAACTAAAAAAATACAATATCAATTACACTGATCACATCATTCATAAATTTTCATAACTTTTTTCTACACTTTTATCTCTATTTACATTAATTTATACCATCTCACTTTCTTTATATTTTTCTTTCAAATCGTCAGTAATTCATTCCCTAATCCAAATTTTTGAAATATTTATGAATTGTTTGAGTAGAGGAAATTTTTTAGGATAGAAACAAATAATTAATGCATTAGTGTAACTAGCTTATATTACTTATAATTTCTCATTTATTTTTTTTACTTTTATATATACTTTTTCCTATTTCTTATTAAATTAACCATTTAAAAATAATTTATCTATATTTCTTATTTATCAAACAGTTAAACTCAATTTTATTTCTTACTTACTTTTTATTTATTTATTTTCTATTCTCCTCAAAACTAAACAAAACTTATAATATCAATTTTTCTTCTATATTTCATTATTTTTTATTTCTCTTCTCAAAACCAATCATAACATTTGACCAAACACCATATTTATATAATATAGTTGTTTAATGACATTTGTGCTGCCAACTTCGTGAGAAATAATTCTTTATTTTAATGTACCAAAATTTGTTTAAAAATACATACGGAATTTGATCAAGTTCCATTTGAGGAGGAAAAGGAAGTAGGAGGATATAAGTATATTAGGTGAAAGAAGAAGAAGAAATAAAATTTGAACTCATTGCATTATTTTTTTATTTTTTTTTATTTCTTTTCAACTAAATATTTGTAATTTAATTTATTTCACTTGTCTAGTTCTACTCCATTAATGATATCTATTTTTTTCCTACTAAATCAAAGCATAAGTATAACTACACTAGAAGAATGTTAGGAGTTAGCTACTAAAATAGCGTCAATAGCAAATGAACTTTTTCAGAGTTAACTAAGCTCATGCTAAAATAACATTATAATTATTATAATTAATTTTTAAATTGTTTAAGATTTGTATCCGTTAAACTAACATTAACCCTAATTAGAGTTGATTAAACGAACTTTAAATCAATGCTTTAAGAAGATAAAATAAAAAGTAATGAAAAATAATTAGCATTCATCTATGGGATTATAAAGTGAACTTTAATATAGTTTGATGTTTAAATAATAATATTTTAGTATTGATCTAACCAACTCAAAAGTATATAACTGTAAATTAAATTTGATAAAGGTGTGTTTTTCTTGAGTTGATGCTAAGAAAATAACTTTTTAATGAATGTAGAATGAGTTTAGACAACGCTAATGAGGGATAATAGATTAACATCAGTCTGAACGATGTTAGTAGAGTATTTGTAGAGAAAAAAGTATATAAATTATTGAGCACATGTTTTAATGTATTAATTTAAAATTTGGTTCCCCTTTTTCAGAAGTTCCATTTGTTTAGTTGAAAACACTTTTTCTCCTTTCTCGAGTCCTAGTTTTGCATTTCATTTTTCCCTTTCACCAAGCCTAATTTCACTTTTTCCTTTGTGATAGATAGCTACCAATGCGGAGGTATATTATGAAAAATAATACATGAATTTCTCTTAAAGAATTTTGGAAACCTAGAGTTCTTGCATGATGTATTGAGAATGGTTTAAGAGTTGACAATGAAAATTCTTCCAAATCCTTCCTAGTGTGAGCCAAAAGAGTTGGCAATGAAAATTTGGAATTGTTATGTTGTATAGGTTGTGAACTTTTTTATTATACTCATTTGGGTTGGTAGTGAAATTTGTGGCTCTTGTTGAATTGACAACAAACTCAATGCTTAAGTTTGTTTGTTGTTGGTGACTTTATAATGTGTTTGATTTAGATTAAGATTTATTGGTAGTGTAAAATCAAAGGTCATAAACTTAATTGCACTGTACAAAAATTTTAGTCTTTGGTTTGGAGGCTTAATATTAATGTAGAGCCAATAAAACTCACGACAAAGTCATTTTCTCTTAAATGACTCAATGAGTAACGTTTCATGATAATACGTCCTTGTTTCATGGCTTAGTGAAAGCTTTTTCTCTAATTCACAAATAGAATGTCATTCCTCTAGTGATATCCATAACCTACAAATATAATCTCAAGTGGTAAGGAGTGCACAATCATGGACAACAAGCACAGTTAGAAACTTAATGTAAAAAATGGAGTGGTAGTTAGAAATTTAGGTTTCTTCTTCTATGAGTGTTCCATTTGTGCTCCATACTTATCTTTTTGAGTGAAAATGTTCTCACCTATGACTCTCATTGACTACAACTTTGTTATCATCTTGTATTTTGGCTTAATGAAACTTGAGTTACTGCAATTAGCAAACAAAATTTGACAAACTTTAAATTTACTAAGATAAATATCAGTGGATTATTTGATTATTCGTTGGTAGGTTTTCCAAGTTACCAAATACTTATAAGTTAGTAAAAAATTAGTTGTCAATGTGTCTTGAAATAAACTATCTATGGAGATTTATAATATATATATATATATATATATATATATATAATTTTTATAATATACAAAATTGTTGTTGAAAAAATTCTAAGTGTACGTATTTAAACAAAAAAACCTGAGATAGTTTGAAGTTCCTTTGTTAGAGTAACATGTGTATGATTATCAAAGATTATATATGCAATTAATATCTTCAACATTATAAAACCATATCATCTAAAGTATTATTGAAACACATTGTGTAAATTAATGAACCAAAGCAATGCATTAAAGAAATAACACATGTAAAGAATTTATTCACCAAAACATATGATCAACAAAGCATATGTAGAAATCAACAAATTTAATAGTGAAATAGTCAATGACAACTATTGAAAACATCCCTTGTCCTTTACCCATTGGGTAATGATCGAGTATATACATTTCCCATGTAGTGAAAGGCCAAGGGGTAATGATAGACTGGATTCCTTCAACTGGTAATAAGTGAATGGGTCCAAACTTCTGACATTCTATGCACTTATGTATAAAAGCGTGAACATCTTTTTGAAGTGTTGGATATAGTACCCAACTTGTACCATTCTCGATGTCATTCACCAAGCTCCATAATGCATTCCACATAATATGCCTCGATGTAACTCTTCAATAACATACTTTGTTTGATTTTTGTCTTAACATTTGAGTAAAGGCAAAGAAAAACCTTGTTTGAACAATTTTCCATTGTACATGGGGTAGTAAAAGGCTTGTCACTATAATTTTCTTCCCTCATTGGGATTTCTTGGGAATACATCTTTGGTAAGATAATTAATTATCAACATCATCCAATTCGAACATCCCGCAGTGATTTGCATCACATCATCTTGTTCCCAACTCGGTGTATTCAATGTTTCTTGAACTTGAGTTCAATGTTGTCCTACCTTCTTAGTCTTTAAAATTATATATTAAACTTTTTGGGTCAATTTTTAGATTAAAGTTGAAGAGCTTGAAAGGAAGTCTAATTGGCATCCACATAGGCACCCCATGGACACCTACATGGAGCCTTTTCCTTCCTTTTCCCAAAGTGACTATTCTTCTTGCACATGGAGCAAAGGAGCGCCTACTACTTGCCTTCTCCTCTTCCTGATGCCACTTGTCACATCTTGAATGAAGAGCTCTAAGGTGCATGGAGTGCAAATGGAAACTCATGAATGAATATTTTTTAGGTGCCACATGTCACTCCATGAATGCAGAGTTTTTAAGTTTCGTTAGTCATTTTTGACTCTATAAATAAAGAGATCTCCTATTATTAAAATAAGACATGATGGAATTGAGTAATGAATTTCTGCCTAAATGGTTTTCATTATTTCTCTCAATTCTCACTTTTCTTTTGTTATCACTCTGTAAGTGTAGAAGTCTTAGAAATAGCTAAAATGCTTATGTAACCTCCTTCCTAGCACCATTCTCTAAACCCAAACTCATTCATATTCTTACCCATTTTCATTGAAATCTTTCGCTGTCATGTCTTCTCCAATCATTTAAACCATTTACAATCAAAGAACATAAGGAAGGATAGGGAGAACTCCATCACAAAGGTAGAGTTTTGTAAGCTCATTTCCTTGCTACAAAATTTTCTTCAATGCTCTTGTATCAATCAACTCATGCTTGGTGCTCGTCCATGTTAAAGGGTGGATCAACATACAATTTATCTGAGCATGAACCAGGTCAAAGTTTCGACCTTGATGGAGTGCATTTCCACGACCAGATGTAGATCGAGAATGTTCAATGATGTCTTGGAAAATCAAGTCATGTATTGTCCTTGAACAATATGTTGGACTGATGTCGAGTCAATGACAGCGAGTTTGTTGTCGGTAAATCGAGCTGCAAACCTTGCACAAAAGGTGTCAAATGAATTTATGGAGTTGGCTGGTAATGAATAGTACCACTCCAAAGCTTCACCTTTTAGTGTTGTAGGGAATAATCTACATTGAATTCTTAGGTCTCTCGTGAGGAGGCTGGCTTGTGTGAAATAAGCCTTCACATGAGCATTGGGATCAAATGTTCCATCAAATTTCTCCACGGTTGGCCACTTTAGAGAGTGAAATGCATTCAAAGCTGGTATACTCGTAGGTCCTTGCGAAAGTGGGAGTGTGTTAAATGAGATCTTCTGTTGGCATGGTTGGGTGACATGAGTAGGTGTTCGAACACAGTGTGACTTGTCATTGATTATAACTAGGCGCATGTGAAATTTGCATTTGTTCATTCTATATAGTCGATTGAGACTCATCCTCTTTCTCATGGTCGGTTGATGCTCGGACTTCTGAATTGATTAATGTTGTATCTCATGTCGAATAGCGTGAATATCCTCACGATGTTGTTCGTGTAAATTTTGAAGTTTAGTTTGGTGTAGAGTTTGCATCGTCTCCATATCTTTTCGTATTTCGGTGAGGGCATTTTGCATTGTAGTCTCATTCTTTTGAACATAATCGATGACATGTTGAACTGTGCCTTTATTTTTCTGCATAGTTGTGTTAATGTGAGCTTTGATCACTTCTAGGATTGAGGAATCCATTGTAGGTTGAGATGTACCAGCTATTGTTTGGCTTTTAGAGGAAACCATATGATTAGTGGTCTTGGGAAATTTTTACCAGGGTCCCACGGTGGACACCAAATGTTCTTACGGGGTTTGACGTTGAGCCTTCCTTCGAGTTGTTGGTGTAGACCAATCTTCTCCTAGGAAGATTGCCGAGTTGTATCACCAAATGTCGAGCGGAAGTTCACCTACAGAAAACTCTCCAACTCTTAAGTCAGTAAGAGTATACAAATATCTAAGTAGTAAGTGAATATCAAATATTGAGTGAGTGAGAAGTAATCTATATGTTTATATTTAAAGTGGTAGAGTCCATTACGTGTCCCAAATAGATAAGATACTGAATTTTATGGTTACTTTTAAATAATTATTACTACTCTAAATGATTATATGATATTATAGAGGTCGCTAATATTCATTATATATTAAAATCTCGAATTTCATCTACCAAATAGTACAAATATAATTGGAGTTAATAAGTATTATAAATTTTAGAACATAATGATTTCGTTATAATTTTATTTTTTGAAAACGTGTTAATAAAGTAAAAATAAAACTATAAATTATTTTTCAACTCTTAAATAATGTGAAAGTTTTAAGTTTTACAATAATTTAAAATCATACATTAATCTTTCATCAAATACAGAGGATTACTGTGGCAATACAGAGAATCTTTACTGGTCAAAAGTTATAGTGTGGATTCTGAGGATTAGATTTGGACTAATTTTTTTAAGAACATGATTATGATACTGTGGCTATGTCAGGTCCTAAGAATTAATTTAGTATGATAATTATTTTAGGTTTTGTGCTGAGCTGTCTGGAACTGAAAAAGAATGCGTCACCAAAGTGGCAGATTCATCCATCTTGTTCATTACTAAACCTATGTTCCCTTCCCAAGTAAGGCAAATGAAAACCCAATTCTACCCTTGGAAGGGATATATATATATTTTTAAGTTTTAGCTATTGTGTATACATATTGTAAATTTTGATTTTTTTTTCAAAATAATAGAGTTTAAGCTTTTTTTTTTTACTCCAACAACATATTGTTTCAAATAATTAACCAAATAGCACATTATATTATAGCAGTTCAGAATCTGATTTTTGGGTAACCGAATTTTCAATGTGATTAAGTATAATTTTGCTAAAAAGCCAGTCCAAAATTATGTTTCCCGGAACCGAATTCTAAATTGGGTTTTAATTTTTATTTGTTTTTTATTTAAAAATCAAGGGGAAATAATTTTAAATTTCAAAAATAAAAAAATATATAGTTTAGAAAAATGATTATATTGGAAATAATATCTTCCAAAAATAAATATATTAAAGAAAAATAATTATATTAAAAAATAATTATTGAAAAAATTTAGAGAACTGATTATATTTAGTTTTGTATTGAATTAAAAAGCGTATACTAATAGCCATTTATTTATCAATGAAATATCTATTACAATATATGTAAATGTAAAAATAAATTCTATACTAAAAAATATTCTAAATCAATTTTCTATATTTTTTTATTTATACAATTATAAAATTTATTTTTTAATCATACACATAAACACGTAAAAAAAAGTGAATAGTGTGCTTTTATAAAAAGTTGTTTTTATAAATTATCACTTTTCTTTGAATAATTATTTACAGAAGTAATTAATACATTTATAAATAATTTAATTATTATATTTATTATTCAGAAATTAATTATTTAAACTATATAAAAAAAATTTCACTATTTTCTTTAAATTTTTCCTTTTTCTATGAAATTTTGTAAACTAAAATTAAAAAAATTAAAAGTATAAATTTTAATTTTGTTAACAAGTTGTTCTTATTTATATGTTTTTCTGAATAGTTATTGCTTAAAATATATGTTTTAAATAATTATTATATTATATAATTATTTTTCTAAATAAACATTCTTTAAAACATATTTTCCAAACCATTTTTTTTAAATAATTAATTTCTAAAATTTAAAAATTATAAATTTCTTTTCATTCATTTTAAATAAAAAAAAAACAAATTAAAATTCAGTTTCAAATTTGGTTATCCGATAATCGAATTCTGAACTGTTTTTCTTCTTAACGAAAATACACTAAATAACATTTAAAATTTAATTTTTCAAAATCCAAATTTTGAAGTAAATTTTTTGTTTGAGTAATTATGATATTTATTTAGTACAGTATACTATTTTAATAAAAAAATAAAACTTTACTATTTTGATAAAAAAAAATGTAAATTTTGATCATTCTTATTGAAAGTTGTGGAATGTTTGACCTTATTCAGTATTAGTTTAGTTTGTTTCTTTCTTTTATAATTGACTAGAAAGTTATTTTATAGGCAACATCTTCAAAAACAATAAATTATAAGCAAAATACAATTGTAATCTATAGAGTAAAAAAAAAAATAACCTTTAAATAGGAGGAAGATGAGACAAAAATACCTAAAATAATAACTATGTTTTAAGCAAATGACCAAAAGTAGAGATGTTGTGAAACTGGGAATCTCCAAAATGAATATCTTAAAAATAATAATAATAATAATAAAAACTAATACAACAAAAAGTTAAAAATGTTATCCAGGTAAATTTACTATTTTGATGTAATTTCTCTAAAATATTATCATAATGGCAAATTTTAAAAAAATTTAAAATTGGATGAGTAATAATTTTTGTTTTAAAAAAGTCGTGTTTTACAAATACAATTTTAATTTTTAAGCGTAATTTTAACTTTTTATTTTTTAATCAAAAAATACGACTTTGTTTCATATAATTCTTTTATGAACTGTGTACTTGATAAAAAAAAATTAAGTCATCTTTGGTAAATACGTTGTTTATCAAACATAATTTCAATAAAAAGAAAGTAAAACTCATGTTTAATAAGTACGATTATAATACCAAAATTAAAGTTTTATTTATCAAGCATCACTTTAATAAAAAAATATATGAAACAAAATTGTTTATGTCAAAGAAATTTTATATTGTTAAAAATTAAAATCGTATATTAATAAAGTGCAACTTCTTCAAAAACAAAATTGTGCTCCATAACCATCATTTATTCAATTTTTTTTAATTATTTTACAATTAATCCATTCTGGTAACTTTTCTAAGAAATTATAGCAAAATAGTTTTTTTTTCCCTTTAACTAAGGTCACCTATGAAAATATACTAATAGTGTGTCATTAGTTTTTCTTTTTATTTTATATATATAATAGACGTTACAATAATAAAAACTGATTTAACGTTAATATAAGAATAAACACTTTTTTTATGATAAATTGTACAACATATATAATACAAGAATACTTTAGCATACTCGACTAAGGAAATCTTGATTTCTATTTGCCTAATAGTAAGAGATTAATTGTTATATTAATTTTTTTTATATTATATACTAAGTAAAAAATATTTTAAATTTGATTTTAAAAGTTAGTAATCTTATTCTATGATAATCTATCTAATTGGAAATTTAAAATAGCAGTAAAATTATTTAAACAGGCATAATATTTTAATATTTTTCACATATTTTTTACTAAAGATTATACTCAATGCTATAAAACCCAAATATAATCTTATTATAAATTACTCACATGTTATTTTTACTTTATTTTTATATATCGTAATTCATTAAGTTATTTATTTCCTTATTGTTTCTCCTCTATTTTATGAACTAAATATTTTTAATTTTAATTTTATCTCTCACTTATTTCTATTTTTTTTTTTTACTTCTCTATTTTTTTAATTTTTTTACTAAACAAACGTAATGATTAGTTTGGTAGAAGTGTAATGAGAAAGGAAGAGAAGTGAGATGAAATAGTTTCGAAATAGTAAATATGAGTTATTTAGTTATAAGATACCATATATGAAAGGAGATTAAATGCTTGGGACCACAATTACTGAATTTTCAATTAAAATAACCTACAAAAGAACAAAGACAACGTAGAAATTAAGAAACATACATAGTTTTAAAAGAAACTTTAATAGAAACAAACATTGACAACCTAGAAAATGAATAGTAATGCTTGGCTGTAATAGTTAGTTTGATATATGTGTAATTATGAAGAAAGGGAGAGAAGTGAGGTGAAATAACTTTGAAACGGTAAAGATGAGTTTTTGTTTTATAACCTAAAGATAAGCTACTTGGTTATGATGAAATGTGTTAGAAAGGGGATGTGATGCTTAGGACCCACAATCCCTCACTTTTCATATCAAACGATATAGAAATAGACACTATTGGAGTCAAAGATATAATGTGACACATATTCTAGTTGAAACTTTAAATTTTCTAAATTTTTATAATATGAAAATTATTGGATTGGTCTTTGACAATAGACACTGTTAACTTAGTTCTCAGTAACAAACAAACTTTCACCACAAAAGTATATTATAATATTATAATATCTACGATAGTAACAAAGTCATAATGAATAAGCTAAAGTAACGACTAGTACCACAAAGGTAAATAGACAAAGGAGTTGACAGAGGTAAATGGACAAAGGGGTTGACAGAAGTCCTATAGACATATCGATGCACCCCACAATCGACTATGCAAGAAACACCTTTTAGTCTCACATACGAGACCGATACCATAATCCTAGTATAAGTTGGCAAACCCTCGTTGAGAAGACAAGTTTTTGACTTGAACATAAACTAGAAAAGCTTGACAGTCAACCTAGACCTGATTAATGAATTTAAAGACAAACATCTAGATCAAAGAAAAAGCATGCAGCTCAGGAAGGCACGAAGATACAATTCCAAGGTAAATCAAATAAGCTTCCAAAAGAGATACCTAATATGGAGAATATGCAGTGATGCTAGAAAAATCGAAGGGAAGTTCTCGACTAATTGGGAAGGAAATTTTCACGTACGATACGTGATGGCTGGAGAAGCTTATTATTTAGATTTTTTTGTTAGGAAAATTTGTATCGAAGAGTGGAATGTCACTCACCTCAAATTTGACTACAAGTAAGATGTGCACTCTTTCCTCGCTCGGTCGTTTTATATCTGAGGAAGGTTTTAGACTAAGAAGGTTTTAATGTGGCACTTACCATCATTTATTCTTCATTATTATTTTGGTTAAGGAAGTTTCGTTATGAATGAGACCGAGCGCCGAGGCCATAACGATCCCTCCTGAAACACTGCTTTCCAACTCGACCAAGTCTAGGAAGTTTTTCCCAAACTAACATTCCCTCGTGATGCCTAACATCACTATTCAATTTTGGCTTAGTCTAGGAAGCTTTGCCCCAAATGAAAATCCCTCCCAAAGCCTAAGTTAACCTAATCCTCTAAGGAAGCTTTGCCCAAAATGACAATCCCACTCGATTAGTAAAACAAATAAAACAAGCTAAAGGGTCGCATTGACTCATTTGCAATAAAAACACAATCAAAGTTGGCATCAAAGTGACAAGTACCTGGTCAATACTCAACTTAATGAATTCATTTGTGTGAACAACCGCCTCACTTCAAAACCGTCAACATGCAAATGACATAGTTAGATAATGGTTAAAGATTTTATTAATTCTTTACAACCATTGGTGAAAATTAGTTAAACTGATTTATTATTAAGAAGGACAAGAATAAATAGAGTGGTAGACAATGAACAAGAAAAAAGTAAAAACTTGTATTATTTAAGGAAGAGGAGGAAAGACAACTCGGTCCCGAGGATTATAAAAAATAAAAGTTTATACCTAAGACCTAGTCTTCGGCTTCAACTTCATCGTCAGCCCGAGCTTTCGCGCCATCCTCCAAATGAATATTTCAATTGGGATCATTCGCCCTTCATAGACGTCATTGTTAATATTGAAGTCGCCTCCTTTGTGTCGATCGTTGTAGAGAAAGATGGTCTGTCAGATGATATGAGTATCCTAACGACACCCATAGTGAACTAGTCGAATGGAAGAGATAGGTGGAGGTCGATGAAAAAAAATGAATAGACAAAGACGAAATGAGCCTCAGACTCGCTCCAACTGTGATAAACATTGTCCACGATAATACAACAATCAACCAAGTGATAGTAAAAACGCACGCGGAAACAACACACATAATCACGAATCAACTGCAGAAAATAAACAACACAAGATTTAACGTGGTTCGATCGCCAACTGCAACCTACATCCACACGAGCAACTATTAGATTTTATTTCTTTCGTGTTGCGTGCCAAATTACAAGCACAATGATGTCTTTAAATAGAGATAATAAAGGGACACAATAATTAAGCCCACTCACTAAACATGTGTCTAGTCAGCCCAACCCAATTGGTCCTGGCTTCATACCCAACAATCTCCCACTTGAAGCCACGGAACAATGTTCACCTACGCTTCAACTGTGTA
>Ga0123342_1006654_pt1 | contig 15851 bp, 20 predicted proteins | sample Turbeawhitnodule_FD_89960 | JGI IMG/M metagenome (GOLD analysis project Ga0123342, IMG submission 89960) | Root nodule microbial communities of legume samples collected from Mexico - Turtle bean Mexico white nodule | ecosystem: Host-associated > Plants > Roots > Nodule | place: Mexico: Nepantla... | reverse complement strand
TTGCTTCTTCCTTTTATTTTTTTATTTTTTTTTTTTTTTTTTTTTTTTTTTTTTTTTTTTTTTTTTTTTTTTTTTTTTTTTTTTTTTTTCTATTTTCTTACCATTTGGAGTATCTGTGTTTTCACTCACTTGAATTTCACATTCTTGTTTGCAAAAATACTCTACTCACATCTATTTTAAAGTTTTGAATTCTAAAATTTTGAATGCATTCACTCTTTCTACTTCATTTATGCAATTGTCTAATTCTTCATTGGTGTGATCACATTCAATATCTTCTCCACTGACTTCATTAAAATTTGAAACCTCAAAAGATTAATGTCTATCGGTCTCATTATCATTTTCAGACTAGACTACTTATCGCCATTCTACACTTCATCAACCTCTTCTTCATTGTACATGTAATGAGATTCTTTGCTTGAATCACATCCTACACCCAAAATATAACTTTAAACCACAAAATTAATATTTAATTATTCATAAACCATAAACTCTGAAAATAAATTCTAATTATTCAAAAACCCTAATTACAAAGACATATTTCGAAATATTAAACAAGATAAACTAAACAAAAAATTTGGATCATTCTACCCTACAATATCAAACAAATTGCATCCAATTAGACTTGTTCCAAAACGAACAGCGAGAACAACACTCTCTACAAAAGGTACTTTTACCTCCTAGCAAATTTCTCTAGTTTCAACACAAATTTCTTCATGTGTTCTCGTTACCCTTTCTTGGGTAGTGAATATCTACATTTATTTTATCTCCAATGCAAATTTAGCAGTAGATCCCTCCAAGCCACAATAATAAGACATTAAAGATTTTAAATTTACAAAATCGACTTATTTCAAGGTTAATTAAATTTTTATTTTATTTTATTTTATTTTCTTTAATAAAGACATGTCCAATCACATCCTCAACCACTTCAATACTTAACTGAGTTAAAATAAAATTAACAATAAGTTTTTGTTTTTTTATTGTACTATAAACGAAACTATTTATCCAAATATTATATTTATATTTATATAATAATTACATATTATATTTTTTTAAAATAAAAAAAATAGTCAAATTAAATAAATATTTAAGAAAACTGTGTAATATACTTTTAAAATTATACTAAAAATAGAATAATTTAAAATGAACTAATTTTAATATTAATCAATTTCATAAGTTTTTTTATGAAACGTTATATTTGTTGAATAAAAAATATAGTCAAATTAAATAAAATTATTAAATATTTAAAAATCGTGTTTATTAAATTAATATACTTTTAACATTTAACTAAACATAGAATATATTTTAAAGCGAGTTAATGTTAATATTGATCAATTTCATAAAAAAATATTAAATTTATTAAGTGTTATATTTGTTAAATAAAAAATATAGTCAAATTAAATAAAATTATTCAATATTTAAAAGAGTTGTGTTTGTTAAATTAATATACTTTTAGCATTTTACTAAACATGAAATATATTTAAAATAAATTAGTTTTAATATTGATCAATTTTCGTTATTTTTTTAAACGTTATACTTGTTAAATAAAATAATATAGTAAACTTAAATTAAATTATTAAATATTAGAAACAACTGTGTTTATTAAATTCATATTCTTTTAAAATTTTACTAAATAGAATATATTTAAAATTAATTAATTTTAATACTTATCAATTTCGTTAAAAAAATTAAATTTATTATATTTGTTGGATAAAAAATATATTCAAGTTAAATAAAATTATTAAATATTTAAAAGAGTCGTGTTTATTAAATTAATATACTTTTAAAATTTTACTAAACATATAATATATTTAAAATGAATTAATTTTAGTGTTCATCAATTTCGTTAAAAACTTTAAATTTATTAAACGTTATATTTTTTTTTAAATAAAAATATAATAATAAGACACTTTAATTTTTTATTAAATTTGTACTGGCCAGACCTTAGAACTCGATTGACGAAGAGGTCAACATCAGACGTCGACATCGGATCTCGGTGGACCGACAGTAAAGTGGACCACGTAAGCTGGGCCACACAAATAGTATGAGTTAACGTGAGTTAACACCTAGATACTAGAAATACCTAAAATCACGAGAGGATCATGCATGGGGTCTGCATAGTACATTCGGGTACGACACAAGCAAGTGTTCCCTGGAGGCACTAAGGCCCATAAGGGTTAGGGTTTCCAGGGAAAGATTGTATGCATGGCACATGAATAATTAGGACACCCACAAAACAGATGGCGCCAAAGTGTTGGTACATGAGTTGGTACCCTGGTGGCCATGCTGTTAGAAAGATTGCAGTCCAGAAGAGGCAAGTCTTGTGTCGCGGCTGCGCTAAGCTTGTGCAATGCGTCACAGGATGCCTCACCAGCGAACCCTAATTCCACTTAAGGAAAGATCCTTGAGGGATAGGGAGTTGACCTAATTACAACCTATATAAAGGGTGGTAAGAACCCTAGAAAAGGTACGTCGTTTCTAAGAATGAAACTACTTTACATAATCATTGTTTCTTAGCCCAGTACTGACTTGATCGTTGCAGTGCAATCAACAGGTAGGGCCCCCTCTGTTTCAACGGAGCCACTCTCAGCTACCCAGAGAGAGAGAGAGTGGAAACCACCAGAAGATAGGAGGAGCCACCATCTACCTTTGAAGTCAACAACGGCTGAGTCAACCAGCGAGAACATTTGGCGCCCACTGTGGGTCCCGATAAAACTAGGTCCCATTCACAATCGTGTTGAGAGCCACCTAACAACATGAGAAACACGAGGAAAGGATCAACTACGACAGAAGGAAGGGACAACGTCACCATGCAACAACTGATGGAGACCATACATGCCCTTAGCAGGCGGTAGCAGCGTCGAGAGTCGATCAGGATCATTTGCAGGTCGACCTGGCCGCGTCACAAGCAAGCAATGAAGAGTTGCACATAATTAACGTGGAACTGCACAGGAATTTAAAGAATGTAGGAGAACGTATGGTGGATGAGTGGGCCCCACCCATGCCAATTAGGGCTCGCCCCATGTCGTTCTCTCAGGTGATCATAGGCACTGTGATACCAGCCACATTCATGGGCCTGAAGGTCACCTTCACAGGTGTAGAGGACCCAAAGGCCCATATGACAGCTTTCCACACCCAGATGATATTTTTAGGAGGCTCCGATGCCGTGCACTGTAAGTTGTTCATGAGTACGCTATCAAGCACAGCGTTGGATTGGTTCGTCAGTCTTCCTGATGGACAGATTACTTCGTTCAATTTTCAACGTTGTTCAGAGAACAATACATTGTCAACCGGGCTCCCCCTCCAGTCTCATACGATCTTTTTGATGTAAGCCAATACTAGGGAGAGTCATTGAAATATTTCTTAAATAGTTTCGGGGCACAAGTGGTGAAGCTGCACACTAAGGACGAAGACATGATGGTGCATGCCTTCAAGAAGGGAGTCCTGCTAGGACCCTTCAGTGATTCACTGATAAGATGTCGCCCTAAGACATTTTGCGAGATCAGACGTCGAGCTATGGCCCACATCGTCGTAGAAGGAGAGGTCACAGAAAAGCGCAATAGCATTGACCCTGTCCGACCTCGAGGAACTGGTCGTCCTCAGCCTATGAGGGTGCATGAGGCCACGGCGGAGAAGAAAACCCCGGGAGCACAACCATCGTACGAAGTGAGGAAGCCCCAAACCAGGGCACGCACGAGAGAAAACGCCCCAACAGACACAGTTTTTGGGTGGACATTAAAGAGCTGATTGCCATCCCCAACGTGGCTGACAGGTTGAAGTCTCCACTGAAGACCGATAAGAGGCTAGGGCCCAGCATAAACGCTTGGTGCGAGTTCCACCAAACCTTTGACCACAGCTTGCGCAACTGTCTGGCATTGGGATTCCAGTTAGATGAACAGGTAAGGAGCGGTTTTTTAAAGGACTACTTGCAAGAGCCGAAGGGTGCCCTGACGACAGCGGCCCCAGTAGGAGATCAGGGGCACGAGGTGCCCATCCATGGAGAAATCAACACTATCGCTGGAGAATTCTCTGGAGGAGGGTGTACCGCTTCCTAGCGTAAGAAGTACACCAGATGAGTGATGACAGTGGAAGGGCAGAGGTCAGACCAGACGCCCGAGCCCGACCTCGTCTTCACTAGAACTGACTTGCAGAATGTGGTCCCACATGACAATGATCCCGTGCTGATCGCAGTGGTGACAGTAGGCAGAAAGGTGCACCACGTCCTCGTAGATCAGGGAAGCTCGACCGACGTGATGTTTTGGTCGACCTTCAACAAGCTGTAGTTGTCTCCCGACCATTTGATACCTTACGTTGGCTACCTGTACGGTTTCGCAGGAGACCAAATAGAAGTGCGGGGGCACATAGAATTGAGGATGACCTTCACAGACGACACAAAGTCCCGCACCGCCAACATCAGGTATCTTGTCGTTAACGCTCCTTCAGCCTATAACATTCTTTTGGGCAGACCTGCTTTGAACAGGATTGGAGCAGTGGCCTCGTTGAGGCATATGAAGATGAAGTTGCCTTCCCTTGAAGGAGTCATGATCACCATGAAATCTAATCAAAAGGAGGCCAAGAGGTGCTATGAGAATAGCCTCAAGACAAAGAGAGTAGTGTGATCAGTCACCACCCAACCTCCAAGGGAAGAAGGGGTCACCCGTCTCGAGATTGCCCGGGAGATACGACCCGAGCCTGCAGAGGAAGTGTTGGAGAGAGAGATCGGGGGTAAGAAGTTCAAGCTTGGAAAATCTTTGGGCCAAGAAGCACATGACCAGATTGTCGAGGTCATAGCACGGCACATGGATGCTTTCGCATGGTCAGCCTGACATCGACCCCAATTTCCTGTGCCACCGCCTCACCATGGACCCAAAGGTCCGACCTGTCCGCCAGAGACGAAGAAATTTCAATGACGATAGGCGACAAGTCATCAGAGAAGAGACCCAGAAGCTGCTGAGCGTTGGCCACATCAGGGAGATACAATACCCAAAGTGGCTGGAGAATGTAGTGTTGGTCAAGAAGGCTAGCGGGAAGTGGAGGATGTGTGTGGACTTCACGGATCTTAATAAAGTCTGCCCTAAGGACTTCTACTTGCTGCCCAGCATCGACGCCTTGGTAGACAACGCCTCAGGGTGTAGAATCCTTAGTTTCCTGGATGCTTTCCGGGGTACAACCAAATCTGCATGCATCCCAGGGACGAATGCAATATGGCATTCATGACGAAGCTCTCCTGCTACTGTTACAAAGTTATGCCCTTCGGGCTCAAGAATGAAGGGGCGACCTACCAGCAGCTGATGGACAGAGTGCTTGCGCCTATTATAGGGCGAAATGTTCAGGCGTACGTGGACGACACGGTGGTCACCTCTCAGGTGAAAGACCAACACGTCGTCGATTTGGAAGAGCTATTTACGAAGCTAGATACAAGTTGAAGCTGAACCCCGAAAAGTGTGTGTTTAGGGTGGAGGCAGGTATGTTCTTAGGGTTCCTACTCCCTGAGCGTGAAATAGAAGCGAACCCAGAGAAGTGCGCTGCAATCATAACTATGCGCAACCCGATCTCGGTGAAGGAAGTGCAGCAATTGACAGGGCGGATGGCTGCTCTGTCCAAATTCGTGTCAGCAGGGGGAGATAAGGGGCATCCCTATTTCCAATGCCTAAAGAGAAATAGCAGGTTCATATGGACCGAGGAGTTTGAGGAATCCTTCCTCAAATTGAAGGAGTACTTGGCCACCCCCAGTACTGTGCAAGCCACAACTTGGCACCCCGCTTCGGTTGTACTTCGCAGTCACAAATCGGGCGATTAGTTCGGTCCTGATCCAGGAGCAGGACCAGGTAGAAAGACCAATATACTTTTTGAGTAAAGTGCTCAAAGGGCCCGAGGTAAGTACCAGGCCATAGAGAAGGCAGCTTTGGCGGTAGTGTTTTCAACACGAAGACTTCGCCACTACTTCCAGAGCTTCATGGTGATCGTGATGACAGACCTGCCATTCACAAGGTCTTACAAAAGCCTGATGTGGTAGGAAGAATGGTGCGCTGGGCAGTAGAACTATCATAGTTTGATGTGCAGTACAAACCTAGAGGACCTATCAAAGGTCAAATTTACGCTGACTTCATGGTAGAGCTCTCCTGGCGACGCAGCGGAAGTCCAACACATAAGCACCTCGAAAGGTGTCAAGAGAAGTCATCGGTCGTTGGCACATACGCGTTACTAGGGGAAGAGTCAATGCAAGTTTTTCTGGTTGAAGGATGAGAGACTTGGATGACCCCCTACTAACGCTACTTGGCTGATGGGATACTCCCGCTGGAACCCACAGAGGCTAGAGTAGTCAAGAAGAATTCGAGAAGATACACCTTGATCGATGGGAATTTGTTCAGACATGGTTTCACTCACCCCACCTTGATATGTGTAAGTGGTGAGTAGTACACGCGCATTATGGCAGAATTTCACGAAGGGATATGCGGGAGTCACATCGGTGGCCGAGCTCTCTCGTTGAAGGCCGTTCGTGCAGGATATTACTGGTCAACCATGAGGGAAGACTGCACGAGGTATGCACAACGCTGCAAGCAGTGCCAACAACATGCTAACTGGCACAAGGCGCCCCTGGAAGAGCTGAGGTCGATCTATAGCCCATGGTCGTTCCATACCTGGGGGAATTGACATTCTAGGGCCATTCCCTCTAGCTGTTCGACAGATGAAGTACCTCGTAGTTGCCATTGAGTACTTCCCAAAGTGGATAGAGGCTGAGCCAGTGGCGCAAATCACAGCCCACAAGGTCCAACACTTTGTGTGGAAGAATATAGTATGCCGCTTTGGAGTTCCGATAATGGCACCCAGTTTGCTAGGCAACAGTTAGGCAAGCTATGCACAGAGCTGGGCATAAAGTAGGTGTTTGCATCGGTCGAACACCCCTAAACGAATGGGCAGGTCGAGTTTTCCAATCGAGTTCTACTTAGAGGTATGAAGAGAAGGCTAGATAAAGCCAAAGGGACCTTGGCAGAAGAAGTTCCTAGAATTGTGTGGGCTTACCACACCACTCCCCAGTCCACAACCAAAGAGAGACCCTTTAGCTTGGTGTATGGTTCAGACGCGATGATTCCTGTAGAGGTCCAGGAGAGCTCACCACATTTCCATAACTTCGTGGCTGAAGAATCCAACGAAGAGAGAAAGGTGAACCTGGATCTATTGGATGAAGTCAGAGAAAAAGCACGGATCAAGGTAGAAGCCTTGAAGAGAAAGGTGGAGTACAGGTATAGCTCCAAACTGAGACCTCGGCAGTTCCAGGTCGTCGACCTGGTGATGCGAAAAGCCCACCCATACCAGTTAGAAAACAAGTTGTCTCCCAAGTGGACTAGTCCTTTCCGTGTGACAGAGGCCCTTGGGAATGGAGCATACAAGCTCGAGACTTTAGAAGGTGGAGCAATCCCTCGTACGTGGAACGCGACCAACCTTAAGTTTTATTTCAGTTAAGATTATTACATTGTACACAGTTTTAGGGGACACTCTTTTTGCCTCATAAGGGTTTTTTAATGAGGTCACCCAATAAAATTCCAGTTATTCAGTTAAAGAGAAATATTTTGTACAGTGCAGTAATGAACCTCTCACTTGGCTTGATACGCCAAGACTAGGAATAATATGGTTCTTCGTGAGCCTCCCTCTTGTGTGAGTTCACCAAAAGCTGAGAACAGTATAGTTCACCAGATAAAATCCTCCCCTACCTTTGTACGGTGAGGGTGAGGTCAGAGAAATGAACCACTCCCTTGGTTTGATACGCCAAGACTGGGAATAGTATGGTTCTTAGTGAGCATCCCTCTTGTGGGAGTTCACCAAGGCTGAGAACAGTATGGTTCGACAGTTGAAATCCTCCCTTACCTTTGTACAGTTAGGACGAGGTAAGAGAAACGAACCTATCCCTTAGTTTGATACACCAAGATCGGGAATAGTATGTGATCCTACCGGTTGACTTAGCGCCAAAGCGTTGCCTCGTCACGAACCTCCTCACCAGCTTGACTCCACGTGCCCTTCAAGTCCACACCACGAAAGCTTCTTCAGAGAACCTGAAAACACAAGGTGGCGCCTCTGCGGTCGGTGGCACTCCGACGCTCAAGTCAGTAACAAGAACACCCAAAACTCAGAGAAAATATGCTCTGTAGGACCGTACTAAAGCACACAACCCTAGCAAATAAGCCGTAATGAAACGTACCTCTGCTGATTCTGTTAAGTTTACCTTTATAGCTAGGTTTCTTCTCTCTCCAGACCATTATGCTTTTTGACGCGTGGCTCGCATTCAGCCCTGCACGTGTCGCCATCTGGGCTGGGATAGCAGGTAACGCCCAACCCTACACGTGTCATCATCTGGGTTGGAGTAACAGAGAGCATCCAACCCTACACGTGTCGTCATCTAGGTTGGGGCAACTTGAACGTTATTTCTGTGTAGTAACCAGCCGCACAACTAAGTCATCTACTCATGGAGCAAGCTAACACGCAATGTGCCTTAGAACACCACCTGACCAGGCGAGTATCGAGTGCAGCACAATGCACCATCTCTGTGATATCGCCTGTTGTTAATGGCACCCTCCTTATCACTGCGCCATGAATGTTCTTGGGCTGAGGAGACCTTGTCACCAATGAATGTCCACTCTGGGAATCCTGTCGCTGATAGGCAAGTTGTCCCTTTCAACCCACACGCCCTTCACGCCCTATGCTGGTGCAACAATCGCCTCACTGGAATTGTACACTTGAACTTACACTTCTGAGCCTTCATCAGCTCCAACTGAGCTTACCGGGAAATCCGGCGATGTGCTCCTCGCGGCAGCGTCAGATCACCTGATCTCCCATCGTCAACACGTCGACGTTATACGATATCGGCGACAACCGGTCATGTACGTTGTAGCACGCCGCTTCCACAATCGGCGACTACACTAGCTTCTGAACTACTCGCCCTTCTTTAGCCACGTGCTCTGCTAAACCCGCCTCACGTGGTCACGTGCTAGACACGTCATCACACCCGATGACCTGGTCGGTACAGTATGGTTCTTAGTGAGCCTCCCAATTGTGTGAGTTCACCAAGACTGAGAACAATATGGTTCGATTGTTAAAATCCACCCATACCTTTGTACAGTTAGGACGAGGTCAGAGAAACGAACCTCTCCCTTGGTTTGATACGCCAAGATTGGGAATAGTATGGTTCATCATGAGCCTCCCTCTTGTCTGAGTTCACCAAAGCTGAGAATAGTATGGTTCACTAGAGAAAGTCTCTCTTGGCTTTACACGACAAGGACAAGGTTAGTAAAACGAGCACCTTCCTTGGGTTAGAAATACCAAAACTGGGAATGGCATGGTTCTTAGTGAGCCTCCCTCTTGTGTGGGAACGCCAAGATTGGAAGCAAAACAGTTGCCAGTTAAAATCCTCCCTGCCTCTATACCTCTTCCTTGTATTGTAAGGCAAGGCTAGTATGGGTTCTAGTTACATGTCTCCCTTCTCCTTGTATGGGAAGGTCGAGGTTGAGGTTAAATGAAGACTTCCCTTGTCTTGTAAGGCAAGGTCGAGAACAACATGGTTCCCAGTCAAAGGTCTCCCTTGTCTTGTAAGACGAGGTTGAGAGTGACGCGGTACCTAGTTAAAGATCTCCCTTTACCTATGAGCCAAGGTCGAGAACGACACTTCCCTTACCTTTGTTTGGCAAAGGATGGGGCGAAGAAGGAATTCGAATGAAGCACTGCCTCTACCCTAAGACGATGAAGAATAAAGTCAAGCGAGCGGTAAAGAAGCGTGCTACCTAAGTCATGAAGGCCCTAAAGCGTTGTTAGACTAAGAAAGCTAGACAAAGCAGTTAACAATGAAAAAGGAGCAAGTTAAGAATACAACAAATTTCACAAATAAAAGAGTATATGCATAGGTTACTGAAATTGTTCACTAATAAGTTTAAGTTACAACAAGGAGGGAGCTACTCTTGGGCGTCGACCAATTGCCCATGAACGACTCTCCTGGTCAATCTCGTTTGAGATAGGTCCACCCCAGGATGAACGCAGGCAACCTGGGCCATGTCATCCTCAAACCCAACACCATAGGCCCCAACAATGTTGCTGGTGAGCTCCTCATTGATCTCACTGAAGAGTTCGTCCTTGCGAACTAGCTCTCCCTCAGTTGGCCAAGACGCACCTCTTGCTGGGTCGCCCTTTCTTCCATCCTGGTCATCTTGGCCTGCACCTCCTCAGCCTTCTCCTGCAGCTCAATAACCTCATTGCAAAGAGATAAGACCTTCAAATGAGCGCTCAAGGTCTCTTGAGACTTCTCGAACAAGAGCCTCTTGGTCTCCTTATCAATTTGGCGAAGGTCTACCAACTCCGGGTACAATGCGGTTTCGTGCTGAGTGAGCTTTTTGATCTGGAGCGCGTCTTGACTTGCTGCCTCCCTCAACTTCAACATCTCAGCCCTCAGTTCCCGCACTTGGGTCGAGGCACAGCTGGATGCGACGAGGAAAACCCCAAGACCTCTGGCTGCATGCCCTCGCATGGTGTCTTTGCCCTAGCTCTCCATCATTTCCCCGTCTTGGAAGGTTTAAAGAACCTCCTAGAGAAAGGCGGGAAGCTCAGCAGCAGGAGGCGTGCCAAAATCGCCTCCAGGGGCACTCTCCCCCCGCCTTCGTGTACCACCAAGTCACGAGGAGAAGAGGCGCTTGGAGGGTTTTCTCTGAAGGAGGGGGCGCCACCATCTGAAGTTGAGTGAGCTAGAACCACGACATCAACGCCCCTTTTCCTCTTGAAGACGAGGCCAGAGCATGTTTCCTTGTCTTCAGAGGCAGTAGCCTCAACCACCTCCTTCTTCCTAAGGTCCGCAGGGGCAGGAGCAGAAGGGTTTGGGGCAGAAATAAGCGCAACAAGAGCATTAGTAGGGGCTGCATGTTGGCATCAGATGGGCCAACACCAACTTTGAGTTTGGAGGCTGCCTCAGCTAGCATCCTCCTCTTCTCCGTGTTTAACATCATGCCTGCACAAGAGAACAACAAGGCGTAAGAGAGTAAACCAACATAGTGTGCAAGTAAGTAAAAGCAGAAACAGGAAAGCATACCAATATAGCCCTTGAGATGTTTGGGGTTGTACTCAAGCTTGATCAGTTTAGCAATATTAAACACCACTCCCAAGCTTGAAAGGAGGTGGCACACCTCGCGATTGGGCGAAGCTAAGTCCTCGAGACTCCTAGGCTTTTTGAGCCCCGTTTTCTCCACCCACCACGATCCTACGGCTGGGGACGAGTGTCGTTAGTGCTTTTCAAGTTAACGTTATACCTTTTCGAAAACGCGCACTCAAGGCACTGTTCCATCACTTTTCGCTTCTCTCTGCACTATTTATCTTCTTCTCCGAAACCTCGCGACTCTTACGTTCTTCCTCTTCACGAAAGCTCGCACCTTTGCAACTTCCAACCACAAAAGGTATGATTTTTCTACTCTAATCGCCCTTTGACTTTACTGTATTGCTATCACGACTACCTGGGACTGTTTATGTTTCTGCATTTCTGTGTTCTTCTCTTTTCCTTCACACTTCTTCGTTCTCCCCCTTTTCTGGATTTCTCGCGTGGGTAGGGTTTTTCTAGGGTTTCTTCCCATTTTCCTCTTCGAACTTTTCCTTGCTAAGCCTTTGCTCTTTCTTTCCTTCTTCAGATTTTTCATCAATCCTATGGCGCGTACGAAAACAACCGCCAATCCACCACCCCCAATAACCAACTACAAGGCCTTTTACACCTCGGCTCCCGATGAGCTGCTCGAAGAGAGCTCCACCCTAACCTCCATGAAAGATTGGAGAGATCACATCGAAGGATCAGGGGTCTATCAACACCGTCCCTTCGCCAGGAGGCACGACGAAGATATTACTGTGCTCCCCTGCGTCCCAGGCGAGCCTGTGTGCGGAGATGAGAGGGCCAACAATGGGGTCCCTTTCTTCTTTTTCTACCAGGTGGTCTTCAAACGCATCGGATGCGCCTGCCCTTCTCAAGGTTCGAAAGGGAACAATTAACCGAAATTAATGTCGCCCCAGCCCAGCTACATCCCAACAGCTGGGCCTTTGTCAAAGCGTTCGACATTCTGTGCGGGTTCTTCAGACATGCCCCCTCCGTCTACATCTTCCTTCATTTCTTCGAAGTGAAGAAGCAGGGGAAAAGCCTCTGGGTGAAGCAGCATATCTGGAAGGGTCCTCCTGACACTGTTTCAACAGTCCTTCAAGGGGTGGAAGGGCAAATTCTTCAGAGTATGCTTCTCTGACTACGACCACACTGCCCTTGACAGCTTCCCCTTGTACTGGGTGGAGAAAGTGAAACTCACAAAGCCCAAGTCCCTTAATGAGTTGCCCTCAACCGATCGAGAGGCTTGCCAAATTCTGGCCAGCGTGGGGGCCTTCAACACCTCTACCCTGATAAGCCTCGAGTACAATGCGGAGGCCCTCGCGAAATACATAAGTATAAGAACCACCCTTATAACCTCCTATTCACTGCTTTTGCTTGTTCTTACTTAGTGTATGACTTATCTGCCCTTCTTTGTATAATAACTTAACTTGTGCCTAACCCCTACTGCATTTATCTTCTTGGTGTAGATTCAAAGATGGACAAACAACGAAGGCTGAGGCTCGCCCAAATCTTGAAGTCCAAAGGCGAGACTTCGGCGAAAGGGGTTGGGGATTCCTTACCTCCTACCTCCGAGACTACCCCTACTCCTCTTAGCCTTCACCTTCAAAACCCACCTACAACATCGCGTCCTCCATCTGTATCCTCTCCAAACCACCCTCCACACTCACCACCCCCTATAGCTGCCATGCCTCTTGCGCTGGTTGAAGTTGCTGCCGCGCCAGCCCCCCTTGACAAGGGTAAAAGGGTGGTAGTGGTGCCTTCTAATGATGAGGAGGACTCTGCTAGAGGGCAGGTCTTCTAAAGAAGAAGGACCACCCAAGCTGCTCCTCAGGCTGCAACCTCCGCCATTTCCTCTTCCTCCAGAGCTGAATGTCTTAGGGAACACCCTCCGAGCGCCAACTCACCCCCTCAACCTTCGGCCTTGGAGGGTGGGAAAGCCACGTGTGAAAACCCAGGGATCAACACCTCCAACTGTGACCCCGGCAACCACATCGTCGACGGGAAAGTGGTGCCTCTCGACCTTGGGCAATGACTCAGCACTTAATATATTTCCCTCTTTCTTGTAAATTTGTACTTACAATATCTGAACTTGTCTGTAACTCTGACTCTTAATCTTATTTATTTAAATGCCATTTGGATGCTACCTTTAAATTCTTGTGCGATCTTAACTCTTCTTGCACCTTTATCTGCTTCTGCTTTCTTTACTATATCAAAGGTGTTACCTCCGATGCATCTCTTCATCGCGTTTGACTTTAACTCTTTAGGTAGCACGTGACCTTCTCTCTTACTCTTCCCTTCTGAGTCGTGATGCATACCCTTCTCCTGGTCTTTTCACTTAGAACTTCACTTGGCCTTCGTACTGCGAGGAATCTTCCTCATGAAGGCGTCGCCTGCCTTGTCATTGCCCAAAGGCAAAGGAGGATTTAACTTCGCGTATTTTTCTTGTCTCTGATGACTCGTGTTTTTATGCTTCTTCTTCTTGCTCTTCGAATTTCTCTTGCTTTCTGAACTTAGAAAAGTTTTCAACTTGCTCTTTGCTTACTTGTCTTGAGTTCCCAGGCACTTACTGCCAAAGGCATTGCTGGCTTTATCATCGCTTAAGATGAAAAAGGGGTCTCATCTCTTTTCTGGCCTCGACATCGCCCAAGGGCGAGGGAGAACATGATCTCTTCTATGGCCTCAACATCGCTCGAAGGCGAGGAGGACTAATCTGTTCTTATGGGGCCTCGACAGCGCTCGAGGGCGAGGGAGGACTTATCTGTTCTTTTGGGTCCTCGACGTCGCTCGAAGGCGAGGAGGGCTTATCTTATCTGTACTGGGTGTCCACGCTCGAGGAGAGACCTGCTGAACACGAGGTCGTATCGTCCTCAGCGTGTCTAAACACTTGGGACAAAGTCACGCTTCTGGTGCCCACGCCCGTGGAGAGGCCTATTATAGCAGAGCCGTTTCGTCCACGGGGTGTCTAAACACCTAAGGAACCTTGCCCTTATCTCTGCGCGCTTGGTGCATACGCCTGAGGAGAGGCCTGCCCGGGGGTAGGGCCATTTCGTCCTCAGGGTGTCTGAAAACACCAAGGCAATCAGTGTTCTGGGTGCCCACGCCCAGGGAGAGGCGTGTGGGAAACATCGTCGTATCGTCCCTGGTGTGTCTAAACACCAAGATGACCAGGGATTTTGGTGATTACGCCTAGGGAGAAGGTTTCCCGAAGGATGACACTTCTCCTCAAGTGCGTGTATCTGCACCAAGTGACTTGGTTCTCCACTGCTCCGAAACTTCTTACTGTTTGATGCCCACGCTCGAAGGAAACGCCCCCCGCCACTTCCTTGTGAGGTGTCTAAACATCAAACACCGGGGCTAGCTATTCCTACCTGAGGAGGGGGCGTCCCGAAGGAATCCCTTAATCCCTACTCAGGGACTAGACGCCCGGATTTTAACTTTATTGTACGTACCTTGCTAATGTGATAATCTCTGCACACGAGCATGTGCTCCCTTTACTTGCTTTGATTTTGATGCTCGTTTTCCTATCTGGCGATGTCTTAACTTGGCGACGCCTACACCTGGCGACGCCTTGAGTCTCTGTTTTGTTTCTTAATCTTTGCCCTTACATCGTGTGGGAGGGGAATACTGAGATAAAGTCTTCTTGAACTTCTTTTGTACTTGGGTGACCTCATTAAACAACCCCCGAGAGGGAAAAAGAGTGTCCCCTTTACAACCGTGCACTTGATAATTTTCAACTGAAATAAAACTTTAAATTGGCCCCATCCCACACCTATCTCGCGTGTTCTCTGCACGAGACTCATTTCTGCGATCTTCTTCTATAGGCGTCGCCCTATCGGGTGCTTCGGGCGTCGCCTCCTCTGACGCTTCTTCCATGGGCGCATCTTCCTTAGGCGTCGCCTCCGCGTGTGAGGCCTCAACAGGCGTCGGCTCCGCAGGCGTCGCCTCTTCCAAGGGCTCTACCTCCATTGGCGTACCCGAAACGGGCGATCGTTCAAGTACCACGAACACGCCTCTCTTTGTTTTCAAGCTATTCTCATAGCACTTCCGGGCCTCCTCTTGATCAGATTTGATCTCAATTACCTTGCCATTAAGATTTGCCAGCTTCATCTTCATGTGGTGTGTGGAGGCGACTGCTCTCAGCCTATTCAGCGCTGGTCTTCCCAACAAGATGTTGTAGGCTGAATTGGCATTCACGACTAGATACCGGATGCTTTTTCGGTACGCGACGTCGTTCCATCGGTAAACGTCGTTCTTAACTCCAGGTAGCCACGCACCTCAACTTGGTCCACTGTGAACCCGTACAAGCATCCAATGTAAGGCCTCAGCAAGTCAGGGGACAACTGCAACTTATTGAACGTCAACCAAAACATAACATCTACAGAACTGCCCTGGTCGACGAGAACCCTATGCACCTTCCTCCCAGCTGTGACGACTGAAATGACCACAGGGTCATTGTCATGTGGGACAACATCTCGTAGGTCAGCCCTTGTGAACACCAGGTCTGACTCCCACTGGTTATCCGAACCCTCCTCAGCAACTGAATTCACTGCCCTCCCATACCTCTTGCGCTGAGAGGCAATAGGCCCTCCTCCAGAAAAGCCACCTAAGAGGTATGTGGGATTTCATACCTCCTAATGGTTTTCACCACTTAAGAGGCCTTTTTCCAAAAGATATCATCATTCCCAAACAAATTTTTCCAACTTGGTCGATTTATAGAACCTCCTTTTCTGAAATCCCATTG
>Ga0123342_1006653_pt1 | contig 15853 bp, 8 predicted proteins | sample Turbeawhitnodule_FD_89960 | JGI IMG/M metagenome (GOLD analysis project Ga0123342, IMG submission 89960) | Root nodule microbial communities of legume samples collected from Mexico - Turtle bean Mexico white nodule | ecosystem: Host-associated > Plants > Roots > Nodule | place: Mexico: Nepantla... | reverse complement strand
TTTTCATTTAATCCTCCCCCTACCTTCTTCTTTTTTCTTCTTTATTTATTTCTTTGTTTTTATTTTTTTTTTTTTTTTTATATTTTTTTTTTATTTTTTTTTTGTTTTTTTTTTTTTTTTTGCATCTTTCACTCTTTTGATTTTTTTTTTATAAACTTTAGATCCATCTTTCATTTTTGTTAGACTCTCACTTCACTAGATTAATATATGAAAATTTATCTATGTTTTAACAAATTGTAGTACCTTAACTATTAGATGTTTTGAAATACCAACATTTTGTGACATGAGTATCACATTAGACTATGAACATTACAAAAACAAATAACTGCAACATTGTATTTTAATGGTGATACAGCATGGGAGGAATTAAAAATAATGAAATATATATATATATATATATATATTATTTTTATTTTATTTTTCTTTTAGAGGAGTTTAGGTCTTTAGAGTTGGGGGCAAAGTCCATTAACCTTATAACCTTCTCCTTAGCCTCCAAAAAGTTTTATCGTACTCTCCCCTCATTTTCTTCTCTCATTTTGCTATTTAGTCTCCAAAGATTAAGAGAAAGTTTTCTTATAATTATTTATCCATTTATTTACTTATAATTAGTAAATATTTTTTTTGTTATGCGAATATTTTCATCTAATTTGAATAAATAAATGAAGAGAAAACTGCAAGTGATTTAGTTTTACGAAAAAAAAAAGGTTTATTTTTAAAAAGGAAAAATTAATTTAATAATATAAATTATTGTGATATGAGGTAAAATTATTGTGATATGAGGTAAAATTAAATAAAGCTGTTTTCTTAAAAGAAGATTTTGAAAACAAATTAGGAATTTAAATTTTTAACAAATAATTTGTATGTCTAAATAACGAAGACGTTGCAGGAAGAGAAATAGAATTCAGTAAAAGATGTTTTTGCATTTCAGTAAAAGTTAGATTCAGGGCTTGATTTTTATTCATGGATAATTAGTCCTTAGAAGCAGTAAAAAGTATTACGCATATTTAAATGTTCAAGCTTAACGCATATAGAATAAAAAATATGTAATTGAAGTAAAATTTTGTTATATTTAGATTAATGTATTCTTATTCAATATCTTTATCTTATCTTTACTAATAATGATATATTAAGTAAATATATTTAAAAAAATAGTAAGTGGACATTGAAATTCTAAACCAGCAAATACTTTAAAATAAAAATAATAATTACTCTTTTATTCCTTATATTAGTATAAAAAATAATTTCATCCCTAAAATTTTAAAAAGTTCAATGTCTGTGAAAATTTCTTTAAAAAATTCAATTTGGTCATAAGGTCAATATTATTTAACTTTTTTAAGATAATTGAATATGGTTTCAATGATAACAATACATATAATTCAATATCCATTTATAGAATGATTAAGATAAAAACAGAAAGGTAATAAAAACAGAAAGAATCACCTTGAATTATTTTAAACAAATTTAACATTAAATTTTTTAGAAATCTCGAGATTGAATTGATTTTTATCCTGATATAAAGATTTAAAAATATAATTAAGTCTAAGAAAAAAAGAGTAAATTGGCTATAGAGAAGGAAAAACAGAATCCAATTTTGACATGACATGATAGTTAGACAAAGAATATGTATTTGATGGATTAACATAATAGTTAAACAGGATATTCATGTAATAAGAATAAATGTTGGATCTTCATATACAAAACTTTGTTAGTAAAGTGACAATTACATTATATTATATTGCTGTAAGTAGAATAAGTATCTTAATTGCTTGAGAAAACTCATAACAGAAAAAACTGTAATATAGGTAAGCTGATATGCAGCATAAAAGTGCTTTTGAGATGGCTAGAAATTGCTTTGCTTCATAAAAGATACATATTTTTTTACACTTTCACATTATATAATATAACTGTATACTATTCTCAGCAGGCACTTAAACAAATTTCTGTCAATTCATGTTCCCAACAAAAAGTTCATCTGATTTACACTATTCTGAAAGGTTTTGTTGCTGTACAAGTTAAGATCATATGCAGCAGGACCTTGTAGCCAAGGCCACTAGAAAGTCTCTGTAGTCCCCAGATGGAAGGCCTTCACATATAACATCAGCAAGTTCCTTATCATACTTTTCCTTGAAAACCCTTCTAATCTCATCCATGTCTACCTCAGCTCTGCTTACCAATGCTCTTGCAAAAACTTTTGTTTCCCCTTTGATGCTTGTGTACAGTTTCTGTCATTATTAACCAAGTTGCAGTTTTTCATATAATCAGTTTCTTCCTGAACTAAATTTATTGATGAACATTACAAACAACAACTCAAGAAAAAAGCAGTGCATCCCATATCCTATTGCTAGTTGATTCCATGATAGAAAAACCATTAAAAAAACCATTAATTTTAATCCTTAAACATACCATGTTAATTTCTTCTAATCCTTCTGGTTTAAGACTATAGATAGTAAAGTTTGACAATAATATATATGAAGATTGAAAGATATTGAAATCCTAGTATAGGAACTAAATGAATAAGAACTTATAAATATAAAATTTATAATTAAGGAAATTAAATGAGTAGTTAAAGAAAAAGGCTTACCTTTGCATAATAGTGTGCTGGATTACAAATGCATTTCACAACCACCATTAGAGCTTTATCAAATTGCCCATAATTCCCCCTATTGATAGACTGAAACATAGTGCATTGAAAACAGTAAATTTCAAAACTTTTCACATAATGACAATACACTGAACAGAATTTTTACCTTTGTGTAGTCATGACCATAAATGTGTTTATAGCTAAGAAATGTTTGCTTCAGTTGGGGAATGCTTCTCTTGCTTAAAATTTCTAATACAACAGCTTCATCTGCAGCTCCTAAGCCTCCCTCACCAGTTTCATAGAGCCTCCTTGCATCACTCTTGGATATGTGATGGTTGACATCTACTTGGTGAGCTTTGTGTGATGCAGCCAATGCCACAAGAATCTACAAAATCAAAGCAATTTCTTTGACAAATTCCCATAAATCAATTGAGTGATTCTGATTGGAGTAATATCTCTCACCTTTTGAAATGGGTGTGGAGGGTCCAAATGGATAATATCTTGGTCTAACTGTCTCCTGAACATTCTCTGGTAGGCCTGTGTGATGAGAAGAACATGACTTGATTTTCTACACACGAAAATCTCCACAAGAGCCTTGAAATCAGTCTCATCTTGTTGAAGAGACTCTCTAACCACAGCAGCATCCCTGTCATGAGGGTCAAGCATCCACCAGGACAAGGCAGAACAGTTCATGGAAGGACAAAACAAATCTTCATACCTTTGAAGATAGCTTGTCAACTCTTCTCCATAGATTGCCTTGAAGGTCTCTTTGAGTTTTTGCTTTTCAAGGAGGGTTCTACAAGTCAGAGATGGGATCAGTTGACTCAAATCCCCCAAAGAATCATGAATTCTCTTGCACTCAAGTTCAAAATTGTGGTTTGTCATTGTAAGAATGTTGTTAGCCATGTGAGGAAATGATATGTATTTAAGCAACAATTGCTTGAAGGGTAAGGCAGGAATCCTACTTTAAGTTTTTGTGCCTTCTTCCATGGGAGAAAAATGGAGTAGGGTGGACTCATCACACACTAATGGCTATAGGGTAGGCTTGAAATTAATGTTCAAAAAGACAAAAGCAAGTGAAGTTTCTATGCATTGAGTTGATGGTGATGTGTAAAGCAGGTTGTACTTGTATGTGCTTGCCATGTGAAGCTTGTTTAGTAGCTGAATTTGTCATTGGTATCCAAGTAGACTCTGACTCCACCATAACACCTTTCCCAACATCAACTAGCTTCAGAGTTTCCATTCAAAATAATTTAATATTCAACCAGAAGAACTACCACTTTTTAAACACTTCTGAAATGCAACTTTTTCATTGCATGTTTACAGACACATCAAATCATTAAATACGTTTGTGTTTTGTTGTATAATGAGTATATTTTCTAATCAAAATGACTTTTATCTTCTTGTGATTTATTACCAGATCCAGAAAATCTATATAATTAAAAACCATCCTCTCCCCCATATTAAATTTAGAATTATAAATTTCTTTGAAGCTATTATATATGAATAAAAAATAGCTACGTTGTTATGCAATTAGTGATCTCATTTTTTTTTAAATATCACATATCTTCCTTTTTTTTTCTCCACAATCTTGTTTTGGAGATGAAAAATAGTTCTTCAATGGCTTTTTCACTTTTAAGAGTGTATTTCTTTCTTGTTTTGGTGCATTGACAACAATAAAATTGATGGAAATCATTCAACCTTAAAATCATTAGCTAGGAAGATTGAGCTTTATTGGAAAGGAGCACATGATTGAATACTCTTTTTCTTCTGCTTTGTAAAAATTGTACATAGTAGTTTAGGAATTATTTTTGGGTCTTGTATTTTGGGCAATATAGAGTAGAATTTTATTTTGGCTTATTTTCATGAGCCATGTTGGGCCTAGTAGATTATGGTGTAAATAGGAAGAGTCTAGCTAGGGTTATAATGGGCTTCCTTGTGTCCAATGCAACTCTAGGCCATTTAGGGTTTCCAAGAGAAGCATGGAGCGGTTAGGTGGAAGCATCTGATGTCAAAGCATGGCATGGGAAGCATGAGAACCCCACCTAAGCATAGGCAAGGAAGACATGAATGTCAACATGTCATCTCCTCAATAGAGAGAGTTTTCCTTCAATGAAGAAAGGTCATTCGTCAATCTCTAATTTGAGAGGATTTGCTCAAATGAGAGAAAACCATTTGTCACCATGGGAGTGGAGAGTTTTTAAGGTTAAAATTTGAACATTGGTTGTCATTAGCACTATAAATAAGTGTGTTAGGCCTCTTGTAATTCAACTTTTAATTGAGTAATGAATTGTTGTCCAAATACTGAGACACATCTACTTGTCAAAGTTCACTCTATGTTAGTACATCTTCTTGTGACTAACCTAGGCACTTCTAGGAGTTGGCCTCACCTCTTCTAAACTTCTTTCTTCACGGATTCACTTCATTTCTCCATTGAAATTTCACTTATCCATAGCTTTTGTAAGGCATCATCTAGATCCATCCAAAGACAACGGAAAAACAAAAGAAATGAGCAAGATCGGTTTGCATCAAAGATTTGTCAAAACAAGAAAACACAAGAAATGAGTGTTGAATTGTGTTTTTATCAAATTTAAAAATAAAATCCTAAACATCATCTAATTGGATATACTCATACAATGGTTTATTTCATCAAGTGATCAAATTAAAACTCTTAACTCGATCACATGACTTGAGTATTTTCTAGCTTATTTAAAAAAAAACATCAAACAACTTTTCTTGCATATGATGGATTATAACAAATGCAACTTAAAACCCTGACTGAAACACTTTGAAATAAAGATGGTTTTCAAATAAGTGTATTCACAATAAGTTCTCCATTCCTTAGTTAGTACAAATAATAATCATATAATGTAAATAGAGTAAGGAATAGTTAAATGCACACAACAATTCATATTGGTTCGTCTGTCGCAGTAGGCTACATCCATTTTTCAATCAACAGACTAACTCCCACTTGGTAAACTAATATTGTGAAGTACATTTCAAGTATTTTTTTTTTACTTATTACCACTCCTGACTAATCCCTTGAGTGTTCTTGACATAAGTAACTCCTAACTTAATAGAGTATTCTTTTATATTGTAACCATTCATTGCTAACCTCATTAAGTATTCTTGACACAAGTCATTCCTAGCTTGACCAAGTATTTTTTATCAAGTCACTCCTAGCTAAACTGAGTATTCTTTAGCAAGCCACTCTAAGGTAAACTAAGTATCACTAGTAAAAATTGTGTTATTGATGACCAAAAACAACAACGGTTCCTTCGAGTGTCGTCTATATTTAATTAGTGGCTCTTTTTATAAATATAACAACCTATATGACGATGGTTAAATGGGAATCGTTGTCATAGAGCAAAATAATGACGATTACACTAAAGGATATTACAAAACTTTGTAATTTTATCTTTAAATTTTGGATATTATGTTTTAAATTTCTCATTTATCTTACTTTTTTATGGTTTCGTAGTATATTATTCATTCTACCTGGTTGTAGAATATATATTGTATATAGGTTGATTAATTATCAAGCAAGAAAAAACATAAAATAAAATAAATTAAAAAAGAACATGAACCCCAAGAACGACGATGGTTTATTATAAAACCGTCATTGTATACCACCCCAAGAAGCCCTTGTTTACACATTCAGATCACCTATGATGATGATTTTTATCCAACCATCATCGTTGTCGAACCATGTGACGATGGTCCAAACCGTCGTCTAATATAATATTTTTAACAAAGTCTCGAAGATGACAATTTAGAAACCATCGTCAAAACCTGCTTTAAAACATCATTAAAGAAACTTGTTGTACTGGTGTATTCTTTATCAAATCACTCCTAGCTAATCTGATTATTCTTTACCAAGTCACTCCTAATTAATTGAGTATTCTTTTGGCACCTAATCACTCCTAGCTAGTCCTTTTAATATTCTTTTCAAAACCACTCTTGGTTTTAACGAGTATTGTTTACCAAACAATCAATCCTGGCTAAGGTATCGAGGTTGACTGTTTACATGATCATCACATCATGGAGTTTTTATATTAGGCAGTGTTTGGACCTTACAACAAGTGCAAGGTTAAGCTTTCTCTCTAAATTCATATCATTATCTTTATTCTCTAGAAAGGGGTTGTGTCTTTCAACGTATACAAAGGGTAAACACTCTTTCCTAGAATGTTGGATGAACACTCATAGTGTCTTCCATGTAGCTTTTATGGATCTAAAGATTTGGTAGCCTCTCAGCATTGGGATCTCTTATCTTCTTCTTAGAAGCTTTGAGGAATGCTCAATATTTGAGAAGCATTTTAGCATAGTGTAACCTTAGCTCTCTATTTCTTCTTCTTTATGAAAGGCTTTATATAGGTGCTAAAATCATATATCCATTAAGAGACCATTTCTAGTCGTTGAGAAACTTTAGCTTTCATCCATGTTCTTTTTGTGTTTGACGAGCTTGAAGTGGATGTTGAATTAAATGTACTCCATATAGCTTTAAATGCTCTTTCGAAATACTCATCTACATAGGTAGCATAGTCTTTTGCACAAACTCATGGTAAAAATGAACATCTTACATGGTAGATGGTTGAGCCCTAGTTGAAATGTTCTTTGTGTCAAAAGGCTGGTAAAAAAATCAGCTTTAGATTTTTTCCCAAGATATCGTTTTATCTCTTGGGAAAATGAAGGCAGTGGACATTTATTGCATCAAAAGAATAATTATACATATGTTCAAGTAGTAAAAAGTTAGCTTAATATGTGTGTGTAAGTTTGATCTTGTGTGTGCTTTATCATATGTAAAGGAAGATTACACAGTATTATATTGTTTATCAAACGGAACACTTGTGTCTTACATGATATGTGAATAAAACATTAGTTTTATATATGATGCATGATTATGTTTTATGCTTTGTTTGTATTTAAGCGTCTAAATCAAAATCACAAGGTGTTGGATTTTTTCTTAACAGATTCCTACAAGATTTTTTAGAGACAAATAATCTAGGTTTTTAGACTTTCGCAATAATGTCAATTGTTACCTCCACTGTATAGGAAAACTATATAGTATCTTGCCAATGTGATCACATGTATCATAATGTTTGCCTAGTGAACATAGTTTATTTAATGAGTTTAAATTTGTTAACATATGTTTCATACTTCCATATTAAATAACTCGCATTAAGCACATTGAGTTTGTTCATTTTTACCTTAGTTGAACCTTCATACATTACTATTAGTGTCCCACTTTTCTTAGCACTTTTAAAGGCATGATTTTTTTTATTTTTTTTTTGTATTCTTCTTTAAATAAAGCAAGTGTGAGTGTCTTTCTAGACTTTGAGTTAAGCATATATCTCTTTTTACAATTATCGTCCATGTATTTCTTCGAAGAGTTTCTTTGTTGATGTATAAAGAAATATAGTCACCATTCTCCACTATGTCCATCATTTGACATAACTAAAAAACTGCAATTATCATTTCCTTCTAGTAGTTGAATTGAACTCCCTCAAACATGGAACTGTCCTTTCTCCGTGCTTTGTAGGATCCTTTATTTTGATCCTTCAAAGAATTAAGAGGTTGATTATGATATCAATTGAACTAACTTTAAGTATCAAAATATAAATTGTAAAAGTTAAGTATTTTTCAAAACTAAATTAATATAATATTTTTCAATCACAGAGTACAATAAAAATTTATTATGTTCAAAAACAACTGACATTGAAACATTAATATTTTAGAACATTTTGTGAAGTTATGCAAGTTTGTCAGACGATACTTCTTTATCTCCTCGAGATCAAGCACATATGTTTCTTGTATCATTAGACCTAGGTCAAGTTACTTGAGGTGAATGTTGAGTACTAAGAAGGAGGATTGTTTCATGACCTTTAAAGTTATCAAATTTCTAATTTGTTTTCAAGAAAATGCTTATAACAAATTATCTTTTGCTAAAGGTGTATCCATTAACACACCACCTATGTTTGGAAGGGTTCATTACCAATTTTGAAAAGTGAATATAAAAAATCTAATTGAATTTATTGTTAAAGACATTATGAATGTTATTGTTAATGGGCCATATATCCCAATGCATAAATTTTATCATTGCTCTTAGGTGGATTTGACTAATGTTGAAAATCATTACACAAAATATGATTGTAACATCAAAAACAATATCTACACTAAATCTTTATATTTTTTCATGTTTATCAATATAGAAGTTCCAAAAAATATGTGGGACACCTTAAAAGTTACTTATGAAGGCACAACTAATATTAAAAGAACAAAAATATATACTCTAGTGCAAGAATATGACATGTTTTGTTTGCAACAAGGTGAAACTATTTTAGATGTGTAGAAAATGTTTACCCACATCATAAATTATCTTATTGAGGTTGCAAATATTTTAAGAAGGAAGGTACTTGATAAATATTGGAAAGCAAAAGTTATTGTAATATTCAAATAAAAGAATTTGTCTGCTATGAATCTTGTATCTTTGTATGGGCAAGATGAAATATCAAGAGTTAGAAATGAATAGACTTTTTAACCAAGAACTCAATAAAGAAAGAAATAAAACACACAAAAACAATTATACAACAAGAAGAATCGAGTGAGAAAAATCCTGAAGATGGAACATGCAAAATTTATCTCACTTGGTTAAAAGATTTTTGGAAAACAAGAATAGGAACAAAAACTTCAATCAAATGAAGCACTTTCATAACAAAATTTAATTATAATCTTCGTAATTTCACTTGTTTTGATTGTGGTGAATAGAAACAAAAGAAAATTAAGTGTCAAAACACAAAAAAAAAAAATATACATTTAGTATAAAAAAACATAATTAAAAGAGATTATGGTTGCATGACATTCACAATGATACATCATCATTAAGGGTATTCTGAATTTTGAAATTTACTCTAACTATGAAAAACTTGTATATGCATTTAAGCATTTAATGAGATGCATGATAAGGAAAATAAGTTGTTATATTCAAATAATAGACTAAAAGGTATGAAGAGTTGACTTGAGAAAAAAAAATGATTTAATTAGAAGGGAAAATGGAAAATTCAAAATCTAATTACGAGGTATTAGAAATTATTTATAAAAGTTCTTCTTTCCTACTTCTCCATGTGCAGTTCTCTAATGTGAAAATTACATGGCTTTGGAAGATAAAATTTAGTTTTTGATAAAAACCACTTCCAAAATTCATAAAAGAAGAGCTAATTTGGATAAATTTTTATTCCGAGAATATTATATGCCTAATCCAAAAAAATTAAATTTAAAAATGAAGAGAAAAATTCAGATTTTAAAAACAAAATGAAATCTCAAAACAATTCTCCAATTCCTAGTCATGTTTCCTTTATCATGCTTTTAGTTATGTGGATATATGGATTTGTGTTAATTCTCTTCTTTCTTGTCCATCTGGTGACAAGTAAGAAGCACTACAAAAAATTATTAAATACAAATTATTTTCAAAAAAAAAATTAATTATTATATTAATTAAATTAAATACCACTTTATGGACTTAAAAATCATTAATATTTAAAGTTATTTTAATTAATAGAGTATTTAATCATTTTAAGAATTCAGTATAATCTTCTGAGAAAAATTACTCAAAATACGGAAAATAATTAGAGTGATGGTAGCACTACAAAATGTGGAGGTAGTAGACTCTTAAAATACATAAGTTAATTATAAATAAAAATATTATTTTTATATATGTTATGAGCTTGGTTATGAATTTCAGAATATTAAGATTCTCATTTGTCTTATTTTTGTTAATCAAAGGAAGTAGGGATGTGTATGGATTGGATTAATCTAAGTTCAAATAACCGGAGTAGAATTAAATCTAAATCTATTTTTTTTTTAAATAAACTAGTTTGAAATTTTGTAGATTCAGATCTAAATAATTGGATTAAAATTTATCTAAATTCATAATTTATTTTTAAATCCAAATCTGTGTTATGAAAAAAATAAGTTAGATTTTTATAAATTGGTATAGTATCAATTTTAGAATTGATACTTTATTTTCTCAAATCAGTATTAAGAATAATTTTTAAAATGAAAATTTATTGAAATCTTCAAAATTTCATAAATGTGTGATTAAATAATAATTCTAAAAATAAGTTAATTTTTGTTAGTTAATACATGTTTTATGTAGAGTTTTCCATAATCTTTGGTAAATGAATGTGAGCAACATCTCACTTCTCAATAAAAGAATATGAATTTTGTTTATCATGTTCCGTTTTCAAAGAAAGAATTGATCTTCATCTTCATCCTCTTCAATAAGTATGAATTTGGTATAATCTTCATCTCCATAAAAAAAACAGGTATATCCATACCGATCATCTTCCTATTCCAGCTATTAATTAATTATTTTTTATAAAAAAATCACATTAAAAGAAACATGAAATATTCAATATCAAATATTAAGAAATTATAATTATATAAATATCAAATAAAAGTATAACAATTAAACAAAAATTAAATGATTATAAAAAAGTGTAAAAATAATCACATATAAATAAGTTACCAAACTAAAAACCAAAAAAAAAAATATAACCTTTTTAAATCACCTAATAAATTAAAGACAATTTAGTAATTTAAAACTGAAATTATAAGACGAGAATAGGTGCTGGACAGACAGTACTCATCCCTTTACTCATTCAATAAGGAGACTCCCAAGTAAAATCAAAACAAATGAGACAATAATTTGTCATTCCTATTACTTTTACTTGATTTCAAAAGATTCTGCAAAGTTCAGAAGATAGTAAACCTTTGAGGTTACTCCTTTATGATCAACACAAGGTTAAATAAGGTCAAAATCAAGTTATTGTTGTTTAGGGTGTAGGATTTAACCTGACTTGAGTTACTATAGTAAATTACAAATAAAACAAATATTAAAACCTTTGAGGTTAAGAATGAAAAACTTAACAAGAATGCCTAAAGATATTTTCAGCAAAACTACACGGAGGAGAGTAGTGTCTGGAAAAGACTCGTTAAATCAAAAGTTGTGAACTAGAAATTATGCCAATAGAGATGTACCAAAGCATTGTGCCCCTTCCATCAGAGAAAAAACAAGGTGAATTTGAACAGTCAGACTGTTGGATTATGGAATTATCTATCTTATTAGGATAAGGGAGGTAGGATAAAGGAAGGAGAGATTAAATTCTTCTTTCTCCTTCCTTTGTCCGAAAATAAAGCTATATAATTCCAAAATCCACTTCTTTGTCCGAGTGAAGCTATATAATTCCAAAATCCAACGGTAGGATTCTCTACCTTGTTCCATTGAGATATATGTAGAGAGACACACTATTTAAAAAAATTGTAAATTTTTAGTTGCATAACAAGTCTTTTACAGATTTGCTACTTGTTTCAGTATCTTAAACATGTACTCTTGTCGGCACTTCCCTTCCATCTACATTTGGGATTTATGAAAGAGAATAAGCACCTTTTTAGTGTTTTAACTTGTGAAAATAGTCCAAGATTATCCGAAAAAATCATTAATGCACACAGCTACTTGGGGGATGGAGTGATGAACTTGCCTAACCAATGTAGTTAAAACCGCAAGTAAACTCGCAAAATCTTACAATGCAACGAGTTCGGAGGCCAAAACAAGTTGACTTGGATGGTGGATCGGCGTCGGAGCAGATCGTATCGCGTCGCCGCAGAGTTCCCTGCATCAGAGGCCATCTCCGAGCTGCCTCGTACTTAGCGTGACATGTTGTTTGCCCAAAAATAAACCCTAAATTTTTTTAACCTAGTGTGCCCAATGCAGCCCAAATATATTTCTATAGAGTGAAGAGTGAATAATCAGAAACCCTAAAGAGAGAACAAGCACCACACCCATGGTTATCAAACTCACGAGTCAACTCGTTGACTCGTCCGAGTTTACGTGCCCACTTTGCCTTACCGAGTTAACTCGGTAGTAAACTCGTTTTTGGGGTAAACTCAGTGGACTCGGCACGGACTCGGTGAAATCGTAGTGGACTCGCGACTCTAGTCCGAGTTGGAGAGTCCAACTGGGTTTTTTTAAACCCAAAACAGTGTCGTTTGTGTTTGTGTGTGGACTACGTCTTCTTCGTGTTCTTCTGTGGAGTGCGGCGGTAGATCGAGCAGAGCGTGCGATGGTCACGGGTTGCAGGTGGTGGCGTCGCAGTGGTTGCATGTTGCTGCTTGAGATGGGTGGTGTGAAATTAGGGTAGGGAAGGGATTAGGGTTCTATTTTTTTTATTGGGTTGCTGCAGAATGAAGTCTGTTTTTTTTTAATTGGGCTTGCTGCACATTAATTTTTTTTGGGCAGAAGTTGAATTTGGAGGAGCAGTATATTTTTTAAGGAAGGTCTGGGAGGGTGTGGATCAAATTCAAGTGAGGTCAATAGAACTGCATCTTCTAATAGAAGTAAAAATGCTCTAAAAAACTATTAATTTTTTGTAATAGGAAAGTAGACTCTTACGAGTTTACGAGTTTACGAGTCGAGTCTACGGAGCTCCCATGAGTCTACGTAGACTCGCGAGTTTGACAACCTTGACCACACCACACCGTCACGACCAGTTGCGAACACCACTGCAGCCTCTCGCAAACGCCATCGTCACCGATCACGAACACCATCACCGTTGGTCGCAACACCACTGCCGCCTCTCACGAACGCCACTGTTGCCGTCACGTTCTCCTCTTCTCTCTCATTCTCCATCACAGTCACGTGTTCATTTTTTTCTTCTCCCAAGAGAGTGCCTTTTATTATGGCTTTATGAAACTAGTTAGTTGTTTTATGTGGGAACAATTTATGTGAAGTTAGTTGTTTTTTATGAACAATTTATGATTTATGAAAATGTTTCCAGTTTTGTTATGTATTGAATATTATTTTTCATATGTTAGTAACTCTTACGAGTCGAGTTACAATCCTCTATGTTAGTAACTCTTACGAGTCGAGTTACAATCCTCGGGTTACGATCTTTTAGCTTCATCCCAATCCTCGTACGAGTTACAAGTTTGACTACATTGTGCCTAACCATCATCTTTCTTAATAATAGCAAGAGAAGTTCCATTTTGTCCTTCTTCAAATGGCTAGCTATATATTATTGAGGGGAGTTTAGTTATTTCAAGAAAAATAAAGATGTCGTTAGAGACATTTAAACAATATGAAGGAGGTTAATATGATTTGTCCAAAGATTATGAGCAGAAAACTACACTTCTTTAAAGTGCAAATGCATTAGCAATTTTAGAAGTATCACAAGGAGCAGAGGCAAATTTGCATGACATTGCATTAGACAGTTAACACAACAGTTCTTTCCATTATCCCCAGCCAAGTGTGGATGACAATGAATGTTCCAGCCATCCCAAATTGCACACCCAAATAATCAACAACTAAGGTTTTGCCTAATTGAACATATTATCAACACTGGAACCACATATTCTCCATCAGAGTTAACAAAAGTTGCTACTTATTGCTAGAATTCAAAAAGGCTAGATACCAGGTGCATGAAAGGGCGTCCCATACAGACAGCAAGATCAAATATTATGACAAAACCCTCCATGCACAATTAATCAGGAACACAAACTTACTAAATCAGACCAATACTGCCTTTCGTATCCGGCAGTTTGGTATATGTGTTTAAACTTTCTATAAAAAAAAAATTAATAAACATTATCACTTATCAGCAACTTTTACATACTTGGGTCAACTTGTTTTGGAAAAGCAAAAGCAAGCTTCCGCTTTCTGTTAATTACTGTACTTCGGAGTTTGAGAGAACAAGCAATGGACTATGCAGAGTTTATAAGTCACTTCGTAAAAAAGACTATACCATAGACACACACAAAAATAATCCACAAAATACATGATACAGAGAGTAGCATAAAGGCCAATAAACGATACCTAACACAATGAACTAATTGCTCGATGACTGAAGGGCTTCAGATATCAACTTAATCTGCTCCCCAATCAGTAGAGAGCGATTCGCAAGTAGTTCCATCTCAGAATGTACCAACATGTTCCACCTTCTCTCCAATTCCTTCCTCTTGGATTCTCCAATTAAAGTAAGTCCTCTCTTCATCTCATCCGCGTCCAGCTCTTCAAAACAAGAAATCTTGCGGTAAAGCAAACTCACGTCCCCACTATCATACTCTCCAGGCGCCGGCAACGCCAGCAGCGGCGCTGATGGCTGCGGCAAAACGTTGTCCTTGGCTTTTGGCACACTTGTGGTGGCAGATTCCTTCTTCTTTGGTTTCCTGCCTTTCCCATTAAACTTGGGCTTTTCCACCAGCCCGTTGGGCCAATCAATCCAAATCTTCTTGGAGAATTCAAACAGGGTCTGGTCGTGAGGTTTCAACAACCGAGGCTCCTTCCCCTCTGCCTGTCTCTCCAAATGAGTCTTGCACCTCTTCTTCATCCGTCGGATCTTCTCCTTCAGCTGAAAGCTGGAAAACTCCACGTGGAGTGACTTCTTAATGAAGCTGTGGAAAGCGTCGGCGTATCTGTAAGGGTCTTGCCCTGTCATTGAGATGAACTCAAGGATGCCCTTAAGAATGCCGACCTCGTCTTCAGGGCTCCAGATCCTCTGGAACAACTTCGCCTGGCTGCCGGACTTATTCCCGTCCTCCTCCGTCGCGTCATTAGCAACGGAGGAAGAAGGAGCGTCGGCTCGTTTCTTCTTCAAGTGTTTCGGGTCAGTTTTGTGGATGGAGCGCTTCGATACATGTTTCACCTGCGCGGAGGAACGCTGGGCCTGGTCCTGGGGCTGGAGCTGGTCCGTAGGCTTGGATTTCGGTTTGGGTTTGGATTTGGATTTGGCTCGGGTAGGTTCGGAATCAGTGTCAGATTCTGAGAAGGAGGATTTGGGGTGAGCGTTGGAGGGAGGGTTTGCAGAAGCAGGGAGAGTGGAACGTTGCTTCTTGTCTTCTTTGGAAGAATCGTCTTCATCTTCAGATGAGGAAACCTGTGCTGCTGCTACTGGTGGTGGTGCTGCTGCTGCTGCATGCGGTTGAGAGGAACGCGGTCGGTCATCACCTTCCTCGGATTCGGAGGAGGAAGCAGTTGGAGGATCTTCAATGGGGGGGGGAGGACGCTTCTTCCGCTTCTGTGGCATGGTCAAATTTGGGAATTAGGGTTTCCGGAGAGTGACAGTGAGAAAGAACTCAACACAGGAAAGTGGATCGGTTATTACACAGGGAAAACAAGGGAACCAACACCAAACATATATATATATATATATATATATATATATATATATATATATATATATATATATATATATATATATATATATATATATATTATTTTTT
>Ga0123342_1006652_pt1 | contig 15855 bp, 10 predicted proteins | sample Turbeawhitnodule_FD_89960 | JGI IMG/M metagenome (GOLD analysis project Ga0123342, IMG submission 89960) | Root nodule microbial communities of legume samples collected from Mexico - Turtle bean Mexico white nodule | ecosystem: Host-associated > Plants > Roots > Nodule | place: Mexico: Nepantla... | reverse complement strand
GAATTTTAATTCATAGATAATATATATTTGTGAGTAATATTAAAAATATTAATAATAATAATGATATTCATAATATTAATAATATTAATAATATTAATAAAAACATTAATATTAAAATTTATTAAAATTATTATTAATAAAAATATTAATAATATCATTTAATAATTTTAATATTAGTTACAAATTTATAAATAATATCTATCTATTAATAAATAAATAATGGAGGTATTTTAGGGATACCTCAATCCTTATACAAGAAACAACAAAGCTCCACCACACCTAAAATACACATGAAAAGCAATCTTCCACAATTTGCTACCCAACATAAGACCGCAAGACTCTTACATTTATCTTCGGACCTTAGTTACAAAAAAATTCGACTACACCACCTCATATAGAAAGACCGTTCTCTTCCGCTGGTATACCACACGCACACCTAACCTTTATTAATTTTGATAGACCTTATATAGACAAGAGATTCGAGACACCGTTCAGAGTAAGAAAAATACGTTAAACGTGCCTTCGCTGTTATCCATGACTAAACCTTATGTTGTGCCACCGTGAAGATTTCAATGTGGTTTATATTTTCATTTCTAAAAATCTTCTTATTCCTTTGTTTCCATAATTTCCCTACAACTGCTCTCCACACACATAGCCAGATTTGATTGACAACTTCACTTTCCTTAGCCGTCATAAATTGTGAGAAGTGCATTTTTGGCTCCTGATGAAGATGCCAAACCCACCCACTCATAACATTTTAACCAAACCAACCACGCTATCCTGCAGGTACCAAAAAGATCTGACATTGTTTCCGCTTCCTCACCACACATACTACAAATGCTACTCTCCAGAAGTATTCCCCTCCTTGTTAGATTTACTTTAGTTGCTATTTTATCCTCCAACACCCTCCAATTTATCAAATGAGCTGATGGTTGAGCCTTAATCCTCCAAAATCCCTCATACATAAGTATTCTTTCCCTCTGTTCTTCGCATTTTAGAATACTATACGTAGATTTAACATAGAACTTTGTTGCATCACTTTCTTTCCATACCCACAAATCCTCCTTTTTCACATTGATACTCTTGCTTCCCAACGACCTTACCAACTCTTGCTCCTAATGCTTTTCCTAATGAAACAGACTCCTTCTCCATCCTATCTTCCATACCCACTCAAGGTTGTTGTTCCACTCCCCTCCCTGCCACAACTTGTCTGCCTTGCCAGAACAAATGGAAAAATATCCCAGAAACCTATATTTTAGACTCTCATTACCTAACCATTTGTCCTCCTATAACATGATCTCTCTCTCTCTCCCATTCCCAACCTTCCATAAAAAGTTATCCTCAAAATTTCCTTTCCAGTCCTCAAACTTTCATATCTCCTTCAAGTCCCTCCACCACAAGGAATCTGACCAACTATTCCTTTTAGTCCTTAGACTTCTCCATCTTCCGTGCTTCGATTCCAACATCTCTTTCCACAAACCCTTTTTTTCAGTGCCTAACCGCCATATCCACTTTCTTAAAAGAGCAATATTGAACTTCAGCACCTCTAACATTCCTAACCCTCCCTTCTCCTTTGGCTCGCAAACTTCTTTCAACGACGCCCACACTAACTTCCTTCTGATCCTCATCCTCATAAAAAATTCCTTTGTAATCTCTCTACCTCCTTGGCCACCATGACAAGCATTTTATATAATGACAAATAGAATAAGGATAGAGAGGATAAGACTGATTTAATCAGACACAAGCGGCCCGCCATAGAGATAAACTTGCCTTACCATCTTTCCAACCTTCTCCTCACACTCTCCACCACCCCTTACCAAAAACTTCTTCTTTCATGACACCCCCCGACAAGCATCCCAGATACTGAAAAGGAATCTTCATTACCTCACAATTCAAGATAGTTGCACAACTTTTTAACAAGTACTTATTGCATCTCAACCCTCCTATGCGACTCTTCATGTAATTAACCTTTAGACCTGAAGCCAATTCCAAATAGTTAAGCATGGCCTTGACCGCGAACATGCTTTGGGGGTTCGCTTTGCAGAAAAATAGAGTGTCATTCTTGACTGTGTTTGTTTCTTCTCTATTTTTCCAGAAGCATATATCATCCTTTCCTTCCTGGTCTAGCTCACTCTCATCGTACCTTGCGTCGAGATCTTGAATCCTCATCTGAATGTCTTCCCCTGCCTTATAAATTTATGTTTCCAAAGCTCTCTCTATTCCACACCTTTAGATCTGCTTTCAACTTTTTTAACTTTTCCTTAAAGACAAAAATCCCACTGCCTTGCATCTCATAGCTCTCCCACTTGGTTCTCACAAAGTCCTTAAACCTTCCATCTTTTTTTTTTCAAGCGTCTAAACTCCTTAAAGGTTTCAACTCTAGTCCGTGGAGTTTGTTTTTAACACCAAGGCACAATGATCAAACACCGATCTATCAAGAACAACTTGCTTGCTATCTGACCATTTATCCAACCATTACCTTGAGACTAAAATCCGGTCTATTCTACTTTTCACCATCCCATTCGGTTTATACAACATTAATTTTCTCCCAACCATCGGGATATCAAGCAATCCATTTTTAGATAAAATCATTGAACCTTCTTATCTCCCTACTATAGTCCATGCCGGTATTCACACTTCTCCTCTCACCTAATCTCCTAATAGAATTGAAGTCACCGACCATGCACCAAGAGAATTGCAACCTTCTTCTCTCATGTACCTCCTCCCAAATAACGCTCTTTTCTCTAAGGGATCTAGAATTGTTAATATTCACAATCGTGATTTGACTAGCCTTCCCCAGTCTCCACTCCCCTTGAATAATACAATAATTCTCGCCTGTGATGACATTAGTCAGATGAAAGTAGTTTCTCCTCCACATCGTTATCACCTCACCAACATTATTTCTGGCACCCCTATCGATCCAACCAAATTCATTGGTTCCCCACATCTTAAAGATATATTCCTTCCCCATCTCCTTGCATTTGGTCTCTTGTAAACACACCACGTCCGTCTTTTTTTCTTGATCAAATCTTCTAGATATTTTTTTTTAAGATTTTCCCCTACTCTCCTAATATTCGTACTAATTAGCTTCATCATTAGAAACTATGGTTTCCACCCTACATGTACTTGCCTTCCTATTAGTGCCATTATCCCGAACCTCCATCATCTGAAGATGACCTATAACCACATCATATTCTCCTGTATACGAAAACCTTATTTCCTTCCCCATCTTCCAAATATTTATTGCTTCTACATGTTCATCTTTCAACCAAAAAATCCTATTGCAATTCCTAACTGCACTATCAGACAAACAATTGTTGGAATTATGATTGTCTAACCTTAGCTCCTGGTATATACTAGTGCTCCTTAATATCTACCTACACTACAAGAAAAAAGGGTTTTAATGGAGGTTATTCAGCGGAGGTTTATATACCCTTAGGAATTTATTTAATTATAATAGAGGTTTATTTAACCTTCGTTAAGTTCTAAAGGTTATTCAAAAACCTCAACAAAATAACGAAGGTTTTTTTAAACTTCATTAAATTTCAAAGGTTTATTCTAAAACCTTAGAAAAATAACGGAGGTTTTTTTAACCTTCATTAAATTCCAAAGGTTTATTCTAAAACATCAGAAAAATAATGGAGATTTTTTTAACCTTCGTTAAATTTCAAAAGTTTTTTCTAAAACCTCAGCAAAATAACATAGGTTATTTTAACCTTCATTAAATTCCAAATATATTTTGTAGAACCTCAATAGCTCCAAATTTTTCAAACTTCAATAAATAAATATAATTTAATATATTTATAAATAATTAATTAAAAACTACATAGTTTTAATATATTTTATATATTTATAACTAAATTCTCTAAAATTTTGAAAGTGTAACTTTACATTAAAAATAAGTTTTCTGAAGTTTCAAAAATTTATTTTAAAAAGTCAGCAAAATAACCTTGGATAATAAGTATATCAACAAATCTTGGATAATATGTATTTCAAGAGTATTGCATATTTTTTATGATTGATGGTAGTTGAATCTAGGGATTGATGGTAGTTGAATCTAGTGTAGAATCTCTAGTACTTTCATTGCCTTTTCAAGCTTAAAGATTTTTCAAATTGTGAGTGGTTCAATATTGATTTGATCATGGTTGACCCAACAATAATCAAATAAACTTTCATATAATTTAGGGATATATAGTACTACAAAATCTTTGAAAAAATTAGTATCAGTTCATAAATATGAACCATTCCATTTAATTCAATTTTTAAAACTAAATAAATATTAATATATTACATAATAAACTTCAAAAGTAATGGACGAGCCTGACATAAAGCGAACTTTTGTAAATTAATTTACTACTTATAATAACAAAAGCTAATTACAATTAACATATGACTATAGTTGAAGTTAAACTAGTCATATTCTTTGAAAATAGTTTTGTGTATGATAAATTAAGATTGTATTGGAATCAACCATTCCAATAAAATCGATTAACTAAATTCTAGGATAAAAATTAATTATTTAATAAAAATCAACAAATGTTTCATACCAAAAATGAAAAAGCGTGAGTGTTACAAATTCGATTTTTTTTTCTTCGAAATAGTATAATTTATTTAGTAATTTTTAAAATGGAAAAAAAATTACTTCAAGATAGATAAGTCATTTATATAAATTGCGACTTTAATAAAATTTGATATAACTATAATCATAGCTGATAAAAAAAAACTATAATCATATATATAACAAATACGACTTTAGTATATAAGTGGGTGCAAACCTCACCTTATCGAGTCGGTTTTATGGGGTTGAGTTAGGCTTAAAGTTCACTTCGTAACATGGTATCATAGCCATTTTCGAGTCTATCCTAGCGAGTATTTGTTAGGTTTATCAGGCCACCACCCATAATATGTTATCCCACGCACGAGCTGATGTCACTCTCGGCATGAGGGGTGTGTTGGAGATCTCACATCGACTAGAAATGAGGACAATTCATTGTATATAAGAGGGTGCAAACCTCAACCTCATGAGCCGGTTTTATGGGGTTGAGTTAGGCTTAAAGTCCACTTCGTAACATGGTATCATAGCCATTTTCGAGTCTATCCTAGCGAGTATTTGTTGGGTTTATCAGTCCTAGAGTTTAGAACCTTTCATTGTATATAAGTGGGTGCAAACCTTAACCTCATGAGCCAGTTGAGTTAGGTTTAAAGTCCACTTCGTAACATCAGTTTAATATAAAAATTAAAATTATATATAAAAAGTATAACTTATTAATTTTAAAATATTTTTCTTTTTACTTTAAAATTTAAATATGAAATGAAATTACATTTGTGAAAAAAAACTTAGAAATTCGCACCCTTAAAATAATAGACATGGATGAGTTTAAAGGTGAAAAGAGATAAAAAAAAAAATGAGAAGTTAGATACATAACAATGCTGTTTATATGTAACCGCTGTAATTACAGTCTTTTACTTATGGTGAAACTTGAAGATAGTCAATAAAAAGTTTACCCAAAGTTTTTGCCCTCATTTTGTGAAAATGAAACTCAACATATATGTTAGTAACCATGGCCATTGATTAAGAATAGTTGAATATTATATATGAAGTGTTTAGTTATGTCTTATTCTGACCATATCCTGGATTTTGCAATGGATGCCGCACGGGTGCTACTATTCTTTAATTTTGACCATGTCCTGAAGCCTAATTCCACGTCAGCACAACCCTGTAGTGTTTCTTGCTATAATAAATTACACCATATATTATCGTTTTAATTAAACAAATCACTTCCATTAAAATAATTTCAAATGGATGGATGCAGATAAGTATACATAAACAAATGAGATGAGAAGGGAGAATTGTCGCAAAACGATAAAATAAGGGTCTGCCTTTCTTGCAACCTCTTCAATTGTGGAAGACAAACCCAACCAACCATCACAAAACTCACAATTTATATATTAAATACTCCAATGAGGGAAGATTTCAACATTTTCGGGCATTCTTCTTTGCAATATACACAAATATAGAATTCTCTTGCTATTTGTGCCAATATGTTACATGTTCTACATTTTTAGTTATTGCTCATAATCATGTCTTTTATTTAACCCCTTACAAGTTACAAGGAAGGATTTTCAATTTAATTCAGCGATTTCAATTTTTAGGAAACAACAATAATTGATATGTTAACTTATCAATGATTCCAAAAAACAAAAACATATTATTTATTAATTGATTTAGTAATTGAAATAAACTGGTACCAGTTATAATCAAATTAGTGATCGAGTTCATTTTAGTAACTATATCGATAATTTATATTATTAATTTATATTAATTTAATAATTAAAATTAAATTAGTCACTAAATATAAATATATCATTATAAATTGGCGATTAATTTGATTTGGATCATTAAATCTATATAAATCAACAACCAAAATTAGTTTTTGTCCATAATTTACATAAATTTAACAACCAAAATCAAATTGATAGTTGAATACAAATATATCACAATAATTTAACAACTAATTTAACGATCGAATTATAATTATTTTATGATTATGATTATAATTATAATTATAATTATTTTATTATTACGATTGTAATAATTTTTAATTTTATTTATTATTATGATTATTTTTACTATTATTAATATAGTAATAATATTAATTGTAATAATAATAATATTATTAACATAGTAATAATTATTATAATTTTAATAAACATCACAATAATTATTATTATAAAAAATAATCATATTAATTAAAATAATAATAATAATAATAATAAATATCAGTCATATTATCATAAAGATTTGTTTGTATCTTGATTATAAGTTCTAAGTCTACTCACATATCTTGGTTCGATTCTAATCTCTCTCACACAAAGTTAACATTAATAGATAATATTAACATTAATAATAAGAACAACAATATTAATAATAATAATAATACTAAAATTTATTTAATTTTAATTATTAAATATAATTTTATTAGTGACTAATTTAACTATCAAACTTCTCATCAATTTTGATTGTTAAATTGGTCTCCTAAAATTGGGATGAACAAACTCATTATAATTAAAATTACGATCAATCTCTTCAGTTGCAAATCAATTTAACAATCAATTTTTTTAACTTTAACAACCGATTTTAATGATTGTTAATAAGTATTTGTTTGTAGTGATTTATTATGCATATATAACAATATTAATAGTTAAGTTTCTCATTGGCGAATGATTAAAATTATTATTTACTTTGTGCTCTATTAAATGAGCGAAGTCCCAAAATTTCTTAGTAAGTAGATTTATCATTTAGTTATCTTTGATTTGGATCTCACATAACTATTAGAGTCAAAGATGTTTAAATTGAAGAATAATAAAATCTTATTTCTCAAGTCATGGATGAATGATAGGACAACTTAAGATATATAATGCACCGGCTATTGCAGATAGTGCATGATGTGTGTATATATAAGACAAAAGATGCACGTGTATTAGGTTGGAACACGAAACAAAAATGTCATATATGGAATGGCTATAGGGTTATAGGGAGCTATGTGTGTGTATCTATAGGAGTTGAACAAGATTACAAGATACTTATTCAGTCAGCTTTCTTAGCAGGTTATGAAAATTGCTGTCTGGTTTGATTTGTACTCTGCGGGAAGAGAGGGAGAAGGGGATGAACATGATTGTTGTTTGGACAATTTGTGCTGGAAAAATGATGACAAGTGTCTTATAGCAAGACCAGTCAATCCAACACTTAGGGTTCATTATGGGCCACTGCACGTGCATGTATGAATGATTGCCAGATATCTAGGGTTTCGATGTTTCTTTTATTCTACTCAATCTACAAAAAGACTATAAGTAATTCCATTCCGTGTATTACTTGCTTTTCATCTATACCATTATATAAATTATTACTTTTTAAGCACAAATCAATTCTCTCATGTTCAATCTTAATACAGCACTGACATGTCCAAATCTTGTGTTTATTTCCCCGTGACACAGAGAGAAAGTCTTTAACTATTTGTTAAGAAACTCACAAAAAAACGAGTAATAATTTAATCGTGCAGCATGGTCAATGAGACTTGAAACGTGTTATTAGTCGTAACTAAAAGACAATTCATGATGATGCAGCTGAATATAGATGTTGAACCTAAGGGCATTGAGAACTGAATATGAATGAATTCCAACTACAAAAGAACATGGTATTGCTTAATGATTGAGAAACATCTGAAGAAAGCTTCGTTTTCAAGAGGGTTTATAAACAAGTATTTGAAATACAATATAGCTAGTGTCTGGTACTTTCCGCACACTAGTTTATTTTCCAATTTAAAATAAAATCTGATGTAGTTTGAACAGGGGGCAATTGTTCAAACCATGAAATATGGATCTGCTTAATTAATCCACACTAAACAAGAAGAAGGGGAGTTAGCTAGGTTGTCATTTCAAAAGGGTTAACAGTAAAATATATATAGAGAAATCTAGTGTCATGGTTGATTATATTCTTTGTTCTTGCTTGTAAAGAATGCAATGAAGAAAAAGGTTTGTGGGTGATCACAGGTGGAGACAACCTGGAAAAAGCTTCAAGACATAGTAAACTAATTAAACATACTCAGTTCAACGCTAAAGTAGGTCAATTGACTGTAACAAATGACATTTTTATGGTCCTACAAATTTTGTACTTGTAGTATCCACACAATAGAAAGTCTAGAAAATAATAAACCCTCGTTTAGGCCTTTGTTTCAAACAAGTTACCTAAAATTTTGGTGCCGACCCACTTAGAAAGAAACAAAGTTATTACTGCCCTCCTTGCCAACATACACAAAAACATACTTCTACACCAACAAACACTTTAAGCTTCACTACCTACTTTCCCGGTGAACTTATATGCAATTGTATGAATCTATGCAATTCAATTATATAAAATCATTTCGTAGCATGAATGAGAGTTTATATGTTTGGCAAATCTAGCTGCTACACCACTTTTTTTTAATCAACAAATAATAATAATAAATTAGAGTATTTAAAGAATATTATAACCCTATTATAAAAGTTATCTCAAGAATCCAATCTATCTATTTCAGTAAAAAAACAAGATACAGAAAAATGTATCAACCTACTAGAGAAGAACTAAACACAATAAATGCACAAAAAGTACATTTAGACCTAAAATAACCAGATATTTATAAAAGAGATAACACTAACATATTTCATCATGTTGGTTCAAACTCCCATTGATATCTTAACAAAAAGAAGAGAAAACTATCACAACACTTGACTGTTTTGTTATGCAAGTTTTTGAGTGCTTTTTATTGTTAAGTAGTTGACTATTTTTTGAATATTTTCATCTGATCAAATACTAATTTTCTATAATGTGTAGAGATTAAACTCTTCTTGTATACAAGTTGATCCATTCTTTAAATGGTCAATTTTTATTCTTTTTCATTATTTGTGGATAAAAAAATTATAACATAAAAATTGTTGTTGTTCACTTATATATTTTCATCTAATTATTTAACATGTCTCTGATACATTCTCTTAATGTTAAAAAATATATATTTTTTAAATTTTAGAAAAACTATTAGTAAAGGAAAGATTTTGTGTGTGTGTATATTTTAAGTTTATTATAACTTTAATTTGAATAAGAGGGTCTCTAATAAAAAGAAGACGAAAAAAAAAGTTGAAAAAACTTGGGGTTGTTAAAGTTGGAAGACATTAGTTCCATGATTTAATAAGGGGGTCGCAATTTAAGAGGGTTGCAACTTAAGTGTTATCTAGAGAGAGGCCAAATGTCACATCAATGAATTATTTTTGTAAATTGGTTTTCCCTTCTTCAACCTTACCTAACTATTACGCTCCTTTCTATCTCGAGTGCTGTGCAAATACAACTTATTGCCCATAATTTTCTTTTTCTTCCATTAAATATATTTTTTCATAACCCAACTTTCGACCACGTCAATCAAAACTACTTTCTTTTTTCAAGGCCGTCCCACATACTACAGAAACCATCTTCAGAACAACTTGAAAACGTGACACAACATAATATCTTATTAGTAGTAAACAACTTCTCTTTCTTCATTTACTACTTCTAGATTCAAATTCTTATAACGTTTTTATTAGTTTAAAATAAAATATATTAAGAATATATATATATATAACAAAGTTTTCGATAATTAGAAAGAAAAAAAAAAGCCAACGTGGATGCAATTTTCTAAATATACTTGCGGGTAGCCTTTTGCGACTAAACGTGTCTTATATTGTTTGATGTTTTAATTGGATATGTATTTTATTTTAAAACCCATCGGCATTTTATGGGTTTGTGGGCAGTTAATAATGAAACAATGCTCTAAGGTTGTGTTTTGATTGGGGAGAAGATTTGAGGGAGTGAATTTGTAGTGATTTGAGAGGAAAGTGTAAAGAAAATGAGGTTGTTTGGATTAGGGTATATTAGAATGGATTAGAGGAAAGTTTATTGAAGTTTATGAGTGATATAATGGTTGTAAGAGAATTTTTATTTTTTAAATGTGTAAAATGTAAGTTTATAAATTTACTCTTTCTTTAAAAAATATTTAAATAATAAAATATGAGATATTTTTGTGTAAATTTTAGTTGATTAAAATTTTATAAATAGATATAAAAATATTTTCATAAAAACAAAACAAATCAAATCAAAATTAAAACTAATTTTTATTATTGTTAATATTATTATTTAATAAATTTATTTTAATTATTATTAAGTATTAATTTATATTTATTTTTATTATTATTATTTTAGTTACTATTATTATTTATAATTTTTTATATTTTTATATATTATTTCTATTCTAAATTTTAAAAATTAAGGGTAATTTAGACTTTGTAATGGTATGATGTATTTTTTTTCTAATGTTCCCTTGCCTTTCTTCGCTTGGCAGAGCAGATGGCTTTTATCTCCCTCAGGCAAATTAGCGCCCTCCAATCCTTGCAATTGAACAAAAACAAACAAAAACAATTCGTGCATTTCTATCCGAGTGAACAGTGTTCACTCGAATGAAAACAAAGCATAAGTGTTGTTTTCTGTCAATGCTGATAATTCAACTTCCATGGCTTCCTTCTAGTGGGGGAGAAAGAATAGCCTGATCATATGATGAAGGCTCTCTATGTGTAGAAATGTTAGCTAAAAAAGTGCAGTGGGCAAAAGATAAGTTGGAATAAGAAATAAAATGATATAGTGGTTATCGTGTACCTGGGAGAGAACCTTGGCTAGGATTGGACTGATTGGCGTGAGGTGGCAGCAAGTAATCTTTATGTCATGCAGAAGGATGCTTGAGACGTGTAGAATGTCAAAGTGGTTGTGTAGAAATATCAGGGGATGAATTAGGCACAGGAGATTCATTGGTCGTAGGTTCAGGAATAGGTTTAATGGGTGAAATGCGCTCAATAGGTATGGGTTCGATAATGGACTCACTGTGCGAAGTTGGTGAAACCAATTGTGAGTTCGGTAGTGTAGTAGGAAATGTATAATTTTGATGATCTAAGTCAAGGAAAAAATTTGGTAGAAAAGAAGAGTATAAGGGTGATGTTGTTTCATGAAAAGGAAAAATGGTTTTGTGAAAAACAGTGTTGTCTTCAAGATCATATAATTTGTAGTCTTTATGATTAGGTGGATATCCAATAAAGACACACCGTCGAGCGCGGGGATCAAATTTGTGTTTGGGATGATTCAGTGTTGCATAACATAGGCTGATGAAAATACATAAATGTGTAACAAATGAAATTTGATTGTATAATAGTTGAAAAGGTGTTTTATCTGAAAAAATGGGGAAGGTGTAAGCGGTTAATGAGGTAAATCACGGTTAAAACACAATCTTCCCCAAAAATGAACAGGTAAATTAGACCGATAAAGAAGAGATCACACAACTGTGAGGATATAATGGTGTTTGTGCTCAACCACCCGTTTTGTTGGGTGATATAGACACATGTACGTTGGCCTTCAATGTCGTGATTAAGAAAAAATTGACGCATGGAAAGAAATTTCGAACCATTATCTGTTCGGATGGCTTTAACACGGATGTAAAAATGTGTATATTCAAATGTGATGAAAGATTGTAGTAGAAGTTGAGTATCTGATTTGTGTTGCGTCAAAAACACCCAAGTGCATCTAGTGAAATCGTCGACGATGGTTAAAAAAACCGTGCATTTGAATAAGTAGGTGATTTATGAAGATCCAAAATATCACAATGTAACAAATCAAATGGACGTTGTGTATTTATTGCACTAAAAGACAAAATCAATCTTGCTTGTTTAGTAATGAGATAGATTTTGCAGTTAATATGAGTAGACATACTAAAATAAAATAATAAAGATGTCAATTTTAAACGAGATGAAGACGGATGGTCAAATCTCATATGTCAGATATTCGTGTTGTTGGAAAGTCGGACAATTTTTTGAAAGGTTTCATGTAATAAGACCATCTCGGTGTTAATCTGAGCCATTTACCCTCCCCATAGCCAGATCTTGCAGGATACAACCATTTGGAAGTAAGACAATACAACAATTTAGAGCTTTAGTGAGTTTACTTGCTGAAATCAGATTTAAATGGAAAGAAGGGATACATAAAATATGCTCTAACTTGATATCCTTATTAAATTGAATGGTGTCCCTTTGGATGTGGTAGGGGTTGTTGAGCCTGTAAGAAGGTTTACCAAAGATATTGGAGATGGAGTTGAATTAATAAAGAATTTTGGATTTGAAACAATATGATCAGTTTCCCCACTATCCAAAATCCATAGTTTTGTGAAGACAAAATTTACTCAAGTATTAAAGTTCATGAGAAAACTTGTTGCATTTGCGTAAACATCATGCTTACCCTAATTAATCATCGACAATTGTTGTTGTGTCTCTCCCTGTATAATTAATGAATATGCCTACTGAATATTATGCAAGGGAGACATCATCAAAATATTAGATCAGACACTTTTATAGGTGTCATTGAGACCCGTAAGAAATTGCATTAAACGATCTTCTTCCTTCTTGTCATTGTGTGTTTTCATTTGATTACAAGGTGAGCATGAGCGATATGTTTCTAACTCTTCCCAAAGACTCTTGATTTTTATGTAATATGACAAAACAGACATCGTACCTTAAGTGATTTTGACAATGACTTTCTGTATCTAAAAAATTGCATGATTCATTGATTTGCTCCATATTGAGTAGTTTGAACCATTCAATTTTTTTAGGACAAGTCGTTGTCCGGGTTGATCTGAATGATGTACGTAGTATGGATTTCATGTATCCATAACTGCATCTTTGGAGTTTTCGGAAAACATGGTTGTTGAAGAAAAAAATGGCGAAAGAAAATTTTGTAGAGTGACCAAAAATGGTGCTCTGATACCATATCAAATATTATGGAAAGAATAATTTTGTATATTCATTCAACGTATGCCTATTGTTTATATATAATCAGATTGGAAAGATATGTTCCATATAATTCGCTACTCCATATGTTATGTCTATCTAACAACAATTACACCAAACTATTGCCTTATTTTTACCACGTATATTATACATAGATATACTTTCTATATAAATCTATATGAAAAATATAATAATTCCAATAGATTTTAAATTCAAATTGCAAGAAAAAAGAAGAAGATTTCACCTCATGTGTAAAAAATTATATAACAAATCAACTTCTATAACATGATCAATCTCCTTAATGAACCTTGAAAAATCCTTCTTTCGAAACAAATGAATTATCTAAAAGTACTCCTTAGAAAAATTTCTAAATCACAACAAAGCTCTCTTGATTTAAAATATATGAAAATTATATTTCTGAAAGGGATAAACCTTTTATTTTAAAGAAGTTTTGAAGTAACTGAATATAATAATAAATTATTATTAAAGATAATCAATTAATTTGTTTGTTCATCAATCTAGAATACACTTCAATATACACTAGTAAAAAATATCAAACCACGACCCCATATAAAGTAGTAGAAACTGTTGTAAAAAAAGACAGTGGTAATTTCGTAATTATAATGTGTTTTTAACGACAATTCTCCCTAGAACTGTCGTTAAAAATGCCCTAGGAGACATAAAGGGGTTATGGGAAGAACCGTCATTAAAAATTGTTCTGAGAGAGATGTAAAGACAGTTCTGGGAGGAATTGTTAAAAAGTAAAAAAATTTCAAAATGTGTTGTCCCACGTGCGTCTTCCTCTTCTATTTTATCTTGTGCCCATTTTTCTCAATATAACTTCTCTCACTTTAACTCTCACACACTCATCTCTCTGCCACCACACTCTAGCCGCGACCTCCACCACACCACGAAATTCCCACCGTGCAACATCCATCAATCACAACCGCGCGACATCGCAACCTTCACCCCCACTCCAGTCGCGCAACACCACAACCTCCACCACATCGCGCAACCTCCATCACTTCAGTCACGCGACGAAGCCCCAACCGCACCGCACCGAAAAAGAGTCAACTCGCGTGACACCGCAACCTTCACCCACTGCCCCAGTCGCACTGAACCAAAAACGCGCCACGCTGCATGACACTGCCTCGACTGTGACTTCCGTACCTAGCCGCTCCCCACCGGAATTCCTCCCTCTGTTTTTCGCGCCAGGTTTTTTTGTTGAATTAACGATCCTAGAACCGTCGTTGTAAATTTTTTATTTATAACTACACCCAAATTAACGACGATTTTAGAACCGTCTTTAAATGTTCTTTTTAACCGCCGTTAATGTTATTTTTTTCAATAGTGATATCTTAATTTAGTCAATTATGTGTGAAAGGTTGAGTTTTTTTCATTATGTTTGACATAATTAATTATTCATTATTCATAATCTATTATTCACTATTCATAATTTACTATTTGTAAGAACAAACATTTAGATTTAGTTTACCTAATCGATTATCTACAAAACTAGGTAAAATCTAGGTTTGGTCTAATTTGAGATAATTGATTATAAACTCAACATAATTAATTATTATATTTAGAAAGATAAAAAAAAAAGTTTTTTAAATGTAAACATGTTGTAGATTATTTTAGATATTGATTCATGTTTTACATTTTGATCATACTAAGATAATGAGCAATGAATAGAGGAACCATCAACCTAAAGTACAAACATCATCAACTCAACAGGTCATGTTTAACATGTTTTCCTAAAACAAACTTTCTCTATATTTTTTACTATATTTTTCTCAATCCAAACAATTTCATTTTCTAAGTTTTTTTTTTAATTTTCCACCAATCTAAAGGTGATTAATTAAAACAAAGATTAACCATCAATAATATTAGTAAAAATTTAACACTAATAGCATCATCCATGTCTCAAATTACTATTGAGTAGTGACTTTATCCTTTTAACCTCATTCATATCTTATCTTGATATGTTATAAACATGTCATCTACATACAATAACACGTAGATGAAGAAAAGGCCCTTCACATTCGTATGATAGTCACATGGGTTGGAATACCCTTGAGAGATAATGAGTTGACAAATATCTTGTGCTAGTGTCTCATAAATTGCTTTAGATACCATGACCTCTTTAATTTGCAAACATGGTCCTCCTTATTATGCATCTTAAAACTTGTAACTTACCAATATCATCCTCCAATTGACCATGGAGAAATGTTAACTTCATTCCAAGTTGTTCCAGCTCCATGTCTGACATTGATACTAATGTCAATTATTGAAAAATTGATGTGAAAATAAATGTGGTGATATTTTATAATATAAGAGTCATACATACACTAGTGCAGATAAGTTAAACAAATGCGGCTATTTTAAATTTACAAATGCGGTCATAGAACCGCATTTGATCAACACGCATTTGTAAATCTGGAATTTACAAATGCGGTCCTATGACCG
>Ga0123342_1006651_pt1 | contig 15857 bp, 13 predicted proteins | sample Turbeawhitnodule_FD_89960 | JGI IMG/M metagenome (GOLD analysis project Ga0123342, IMG submission 89960) | Root nodule microbial communities of legume samples collected from Mexico - Turtle bean Mexico white nodule | ecosystem: Host-associated > Plants > Roots > Nodule | place: Mexico: Nepantla... | reverse complement strand
GTTTCGTATCGTGAATCGTAAGATTCATAAACATTAAAAAATTTAATATATACTTAAATATATAAGATATGTATACATACAAGATACAATAAATTATATATATATATATATATATATATATATATACCACACAATTTCACCAAAACAACCTCTATGGTGCATACATGTTATTAAATAAATTATGTCTATCTTTTTTTACTTACTCATTTTTTAAAATCTACACTGATTCACACAATACGGAATCGTTTCGTTTCGGGATTTAGCGATTCTTTGTGCGAATCGCATGATACAGCTAAGATTCAGGGACGAAAAAGATTCTTCACACGATTAGTATCGTGGGAGGGTGAAACCGTATCATTTCGTACGATACGTATCGTGAATCGTAAGATACTAACTACTATGGCCCAAAGGGTCGTTGGAGAGAGGTGTCTTGTAGTAGTACATGGAGTAGCTAATTGGTGTGATATGAAGTGCATGGATACAAGACTAATTTGGAATGATAAGTTACATTACATTCCGTGCTTATGATATACTCCCTCCATCCGTAATTATATGACATTGTTTTGAAATTTCTTTAGAAGACTCTTTTCCCATTGTTCCTTGCATTAATTATATTTTGACTAAAATACCCTTAATTACTTTAGTTCATAAACATTAAATGCTAATTATCTTTTTCTCTCTTATGAAGATTGGATATTTGAAAAGTTTAGTTTTAAAAATTAAACTTCTTTACTATTATTCTCTGATCATACATTAATTATTTAATGATAATTATGAAAAAATATAATCTCAGAAAAATTTAATGCTACTAACTAAATTAACAAATTCTTTTAGTAAGTGTTTGATTCAGTTATCAATATCATATATATAAGGATGGAGGGAGTATCGTTCTACAATTGGATCCTTTACATTCCTGGTGCATTAAGCAGTGTCAACATGCCTGCCATTCCTCTTAATTTTTGTCAATTTCTTTGGATTTTATACCAAACATGCCATGTCAATTTGGAGTGGCACCTAAATTAGTAACTACTATGAAGTGCTTGGATACAAAACTAATTTTATGTTACATTCTTGGTTTGTGATATCTTGCTCATTACGGTTTTTTCCCATTTGCTTACTCTATTAAAATTGAATTATTCTTATGGGAGTTTCTAGTGCTGAAATCCAATATTTATTATGGCAGCATACTGGAATGTTGAGAAGGGTGAGATCATTTTAAATGATTCTATTGATATATCCATAGCAGTTGCCACGGATAAGGTAATTGATAGTTTTTAATTGTCAGTAGTATAATTGTACAAAGTACTCGAACCTTTTGTTTGACTGCAGGGCTTGATGACTCCAATAATAAAAAACGCTGATCAGAAGACTATCTCTGCTATCTCCTCAGAGGTAATTAGGTTTTTGGTTTATGACTTTATGATAGAAACTGGAATGTATGGAATGTTTTACTTACAAATTAAGGAGCAACAACACTAATGGCCGAGGAAGATTCCTCTAATCACTAAATACTCAACAACTATGATGCACGGATACGATACCTGTATCGGATATGGTGACACGCTTATTTTGAAAATATTCTCAAAAACATTATACATATATAATTGCAATTGTGCAAATCCAAATTAAAATCACATTTATTAGACATTGTCAAAATAAATAAAAAAATTATAAATTATTGTCATCATAAAAGTATTAGTGCTTTATATATTAGATACTTCAAGTATCCTAAAGTATCACATAGGTGACACAAGTTGAACTATCAGTGCATCATAGCCCAATAACAACAACAACAAAAAAGATAAAAGATGACTGTTGCTGGTGTTGTGCAGCCAATCCCCAAGACCTTCACCAATAGTTTTCCTCCCCCTTCTCATATATAAATTCCAAATTCCTGCAACTTTATATGTACTTATATGTTTGCGTTAAATTTAGGCATTCACATTTTTCCCAAGTAAACTTAAATTTATGAAAGACAGGAAATTAAGGTTTTTGTTTGCATCTCAATCAATTTTGATAGTTTATTGGCATTTTAGGTCAAGGAACTAGCTGCAAAGGCACGTGATGGCAAGTTGAAGCCACAGGAATTCCAAGGGGGGACTTTTAGGTGATTTTACTAATATTGTTATGCAACCTTTGTAGATGCCCCATTTATCTTATTTCTAAAGCAATATTTACTGTGCCAAATGTAATAATTCTGAGCTTTGCACAATTTCTTATGCAGCATTTCAAACTTAGGAATGTTTCCTGTGGATAAATTTTGTGCTATTATAAACCCCCCTCAGGTTCACTCTCTCTTTCTCTCTCTCTCTCTCTGTCTGTGTGTGTGATACGCACACGAGCACTTACAATCTAATTTACTAGTCGTGTGTAATTGCAAAATTGCTTGCCAAATCTATTTAAATTTTACTTAGTATAGGGGTGGATGTGGATGTAGCCAAGTGGATTGTGAATCTGCCATGTGCAGGTCCAACCCCAGTTACCTGTAAATAGATTAATAAAGATATATAATTTCTTTGTAAGGATGAAAAGACCAACGTATACTTTTTCTAGTATGTTATTACTATATCAACCAAGAAGCAAACTATGATGGTGAACCAAACATGATTTTTCCTAATTTGATTTTCTTTATAAGAAAGTGGAAAGTAAAGGAGAATTGGAAATTTCAGGTTTATACATATTCATATTCTTAATTGTCCCTTTAGGCTATGTCTGAGTTGGAGGTACAGGATGGAATGAAGTGGAAGGAAAAGTTGTTCCAATGTTTGGTTTTTCAAAATAACAACAGAAAATGTAAGAATGGATTATGTTCCATTCGATTGTTTAATCTCAATTTTTTTTCTCCAATTTAGGGTACACTTAATGGGACAGCTTCTAGATCATAAAATGGCTGTTTTATCTTATAAATTTTAATGTCTTATGGATAATATAGGAATCTTGTTTCATTCTATCCTTTTTTAGAACAATGGAGTGAAGTTTTTGTTTCATTCCATTATAAAATATACAAACAATGGAATGACATTTTTATCCTTATCCATTTCATTTCATTCTCCACTTCCGACCGAAACATACCCTTAGCAGCACACCCCTCATAGAATTATTCCTATTCTCTGACTCCCATATTTTGCTCGTTTGGTAAAAGACAAAGCAAAATCTATTTTATGTACTCTACTTTTTACTTTACTCTGGCAATGAAGAATCAAACCATCACAACGAAGTAAATTTAAGGTTGAGCATGCCTAAATTTCAGAACATGCATTTCATGAGAACATGCTATTTTGGAAGAGTTTTCAGATTGCCTGGTTTATTAGTCTGAAGACATAGGGGAGGGCTGTAGTGCCGAAAGATTTTTTTGCTTCTTGTTACTGTACCTCTAAGGCTTATATATATATTATCATTTGCTGCAGGCCTGCATTCTTGCTGTTGGTAGAGGCAACAAAGTTGTGGAACCAGTAATTGGAGATGATGGTATAAATTTAAGGATTGTTTTCTCCGTGCCCCTAAATGCTAAACTTTTATGTTTTGTTAACATTGATATTTATTTTCTATAGGAGTTGAGAAGCCATCGATTGCCACTAAGTTGAGCTTAACGTTGTCTGCTGATCATCGTGTTTTTGAAGGCAAGGTTGGAGGTACGGTGTTACTGGGACACTTTAATTACCCAATTGAAACTAGGAAGAGATTTTATTATCGTTACATTTCATGCCTTCTAGTTTTCGTAGTTGCAATGCAAATTAGGCACAAAGCAGCTAAAAATATCACAAAATCAAATCGCCTTGTGTATTCTTATACAAAGAGCAGAGTTTTTGCATATATTATTACATCATACATGTTTGTTGGTGTGTGATATAGTAAATCCTCTTTATAACCAATAATATATTTATATTCCCATGTTCATGGTTAATTAAGTTATTGGTTAAATCTACTTTATATTTGGTTAATTAATATACAGAAACTTAAATGGATCACTTGTGTCATTTTGCCATTATAAATAATTGACACAAAGATCTTGGGTGTGAAACCTATGCACCTAAGACCCATTTTTGCAGCAATTCGCCAAGGTACATACTGTTTTAAATGGTGCCTAATGTTGATGTTTTAACTGGTTTACAGGTGCATTTCTCTCTGCGTTGCAATCAAACTTCAGTGATATAAGACGACTTCTTTTATAATGACGCAAACCAAATTTTCTTGTTACTTATTGAACATACGACCAGTCATGTGGATTCAGCATAACCTGGATCAAACTAGCATACCATCCCCATTTTTGGTCCTTTTCTCATTTATCTCTTCATCTGAAACAGTTTTGGATTGTTGTGCCTCATTAGTTTTTGTATAATAATATCGTGGGTATAATTACTAAATACCATGAGAAAGACCCACCAAGGTACCATCTAACATTAGGTTTCCAACGAGATTCAAGCACGTTGGAAATTTTGCTCATTAGGCACTTTGCTGCTCTTTTATGTGGAATTTTGTATGAAGAGCTCTGTATAGGCAGCCATTTGGATGAATAAATATTCTTTTCATGTGCTGCATATCTGTCATCCGACTTAAGTGATGGCATGATTTGGCACAATGGTACTCTGCTAGCTAACTCCTCAGCATTTTCATATTTAATTTTTGTACCAGGATTTGGCCTAGTGGTTGGATCAATAATTGGAAATTCGGGTAAATCTCCCCAGCTAAACACCTTACGTTTAATCGTTGAATAGCCACTAGCAAAGCTGAAATCTTTGACATTTGATTCATTTAACTTTATTAATAGCTGCTGCTTCTGCTCAAACTCTGTAGATATTGTGGCCTTAGATTTGATCTGAAAAGTTAGCTCATCCGTTGGCGTAATAATAGAATAGATGGACTCTAATTTTTCAATCTAGTTATTCTAAAATTAGACTATGCACGATGATTATTAAATCAACCGTTTTAATTGTAGATAATTTTTTGTTTTGGGTGCGTTTATGTAGGTTAAGCCATTTTTTGGTTGTTTTCTCCATACCCTATGGAGTTGTATCTATATGGTTGATGTATACGGATTGGGATACCCTGAAGTATTTCACTTAATTTAATTTATTTTATTGCTGATAAAAAATAGATAATTTTAAATTTAAATTATTAATTACAATCATAACACTTAACACTTACTTTTAGAATTATATTTTTCCCACTTTAGATTTAAATTCCTTATTTTTAAAACTGGAGACGATTTTGATGAGTTTTATATGCCATTTATTTTAAATATTAAGGCATGTACATAAATGGGCTATGTAAATTGTATTTATTTAAATCCCAAATTTTGCAAAAAAATAAAAGGGATTTTCTGTTTCCTGTGAATAGTCTTTTTTTTTCTTTTCAAAATGAAGTTCTTTAGAGGATATGCAGTTTCGTTTTCGAATTACGAATAAAAGAAAGTCAGTTTATCCCTGCACCATATCATTTTCTATATGTACCAACATAAATTTTTACATTTGAAAAAAAAAACTGCAGAGGAATGTTTGGTGTGCGTTTTGAATGGATTTGGTGGTGGTGTAGTGGGTTGATGGAGGGAACCTTTCACTTAGTTGCGGTGTAGATTGTTTGGTGGTAAAAAAAACAATTACCATGTTCATTCTTTATTTTGTTCTTTTTAGCTGAGATGTCATCAGATTTCAATATCTGGAATCTTGCATGTATAGTTACCGATACAGGAATTCATAAGTCATTATCACAGTTTTTGGATATAGAAATTTGGAAAGTGATTTTTATTTTTCATTTAACATTTCGAATGGATATATCCACAATTCAATCTAAGTGAGTTATGGGTTATGAATATCTATATCTGAAAGTTTTGAATTCTAAATTTTCATATCTGAAAGTTAGTTTTGAGTTCTGGATTTTCATATCCAGAATGGTTTGATTAAGCTTATGGATATAATATTCAGAAGACAAAGGTTCTTATTAAAGATACAAAAGATTTTCACATAGTGTTGTTGGGTGCATGTAAAAAATGGTATGCTACAAGGAAAATCAGCCTAAAAGAAATCCAAATTTGAAAGGCTTGCCCACTACTAAACAACCTAACTAGCCAATGGCTATTTCTTTCTGCACTCATGTCCACGCTTATGCAGTGGTTAAAAGATCAAACTGAACCCCTTCTTATAGCTGCCACCGCCCCTTGATATCTCTGCTTCCCTTGTTTATGTATTGTGTTATCGATAGACTAAAAAAAGTGTTATGGAGTGTACAATCTAAAAAAATAATTTATGTGAAAAATGAGTTTTTGAATTTCACTATCTAAAAATTAAAAAGGTTTCTAGATTATACAATATAGAAGTACAAAATGATCTGTGAATTGTATAATCTACAAGCTTTTTTATGTACAAAAATGACTTTTGGATAAAAAAACTTATGCATTTTAAGAAAGTTTTTAGATTGTACAATCTGTAAATATTTTTATCTTACAAAAAATGTTTTTCCAATTATGCAATAGAGATTTTCATATTTATTAAGTGGAGAAGAAAATTATGGAAATGCAAAAAGAAAACTCCCTAACTTAGATATCAACCAACATACTTTACATGATTTCAAAAGTAGATATCGCCCAAAGGCTTTTGCTTCCTGCACCCACCAATTTGAACTTGCACCCCATCCTGGTCTAAATTTATGAATTTGCCTTGCACGTTTTATTTAAAAGAAGTGTCATGGTAGTGTGTTGGCTCTTGGTGACTTCCGGTGCGAAGTTGAGCTTCGGCGAGGTGCGATAGAGGTTATGGTGCTGTTTAGAAGGTTGGATCATTGAATTTCCCAGAACACATTTCTTCCTGCACCATATCCAAATTCGGATGGCAATTGCTTTCTTCACCATATCAACCATATCAATGCACCCAATTTTAGTGGAAAAGACGAAAAGTTCCTTCAATAAAATGGGTACATATAAAAATACATTCCGAACCCCTCTCCCTAAATATGTTTCTGGATTTTTTTTTTCCATAATAAATTTTTTGTATTACGGATAATCCAAAATGGGATTTTAACTTTTGTTTTCAGAATTTATAATCTCTTTCAAATCTATTTTTTCAGAATATATTATTTTCAATTCTGGATTTTCATTTTCATTTTAGAAATTTAAAACTGTGTTGGATGCAGGTATAAAAAGATTGGGTGTAGGAAGCAATTGTCAATCTGGATAATCAACATACAAGTCCATTCGAACAAACAAATAAAACACAAATTTAGGAAATAATTATTTAAGATTTTCGATGTTGATACCACTAATAACTCAAAACTCTGCTTGCCTATTAAAACAATCGATCAATAATGTATCCTTCCCACTCTATATCACTCAGCAATGAACTGGATTACACGACTCAGTTCAACAACAAAATGAGTGGAGCAACCTCTATAATATAATCTCATGTGTCTATTACTTTTACTTTAAGGAAACATAAATGCTAAAATGAAAGAGGTTCGAAGAAGTTTTATTGTGCATCTTTGAAATCCAATTATGCATGAGTTGTAATCAGTCTTCGAGCTCAATAATCTTCACAACTGAGGAGTCACCCACTTTCTGGCAAACAACAACTCGGTCATGTGGTTTTATGATGCCAAAAGCCTTGCCATGGTCTAAAGCAACCTTCAAAATTGATTCATTTGCTCCACTTTTAGATTCAGCCTGCACTCAAACAACAAAATCACTAACGTTAATCACTTTTAAAAGTAGTTTAAGGATTGGTGTTCCAATGATCTTCAATTAAAATGGAACATGAAATTAGAAAGAAATTGATTTGATTTTATAATGGTTTTCTTGGAAAGGCGTCTTAGAGCATCTTTAATGTAGAGTTCATCATTTCTGGTTGGCTTAGCATTGTTGTATTTCCCATTTTGAATTTGAATTTCTTGAGCGATGCTAGTAGGATTACGTTCATATGATTTGTCTACAAGGTGCTGCGTTATATCTTCTAGGATTTTTGAAACATACACAACAAGAAAAAAATTTGTGTGGTTTTGAATTGTTCTTTTGTTACATCATTATCTTCATGGACTTTGAACAATACTTACCGGGTGTCGTGGATCTGCTAGCATAGGGAAAAGACCTCTCACAATAAGTGATTGCCTAGCCTGCCATAGGTCACAAAAGGAAACAGTTAGCAAAAAGTAATTAGTCTCAATGCCATGTTTCATAATGCAAGTCAACCAAAGAGAATTTCAATTTAGTTGAAATAAGAAACCAATTTTTTGCTTCATTTTTCTTTCATTTCTATCTTTATTTCCTTTCCTTTTGTGATACAAATCATAAAAGGGAAATTCAAGCTGGAAAGAAACATACATATAGGCATAGAACAACAGCATATTTTTGTAACCATTTTTACTGTCAAACCAGGTATTGGCACAGATGTACAAAAAGCTAAGAAGCAAATTTCCCCACAAGAAAAATTCGACTTGACCTTGTTTGTTTAAAATATATCGACATATATAAAATCATTATCATGTGGAGACCAGGAAATTTATCCCAGAAAGTTAGCATAAAAGTATAATAAAACCAATACAATGGTAGAAGAAGCTAATACAATAGCAGATATTTTCTGAGTAGTTTGAGTTGGTCAAGTTCAAGACCAGCTAACTCAATATCGGTTTAGTATGTAGCTCCATAATCCATTACAGAGTTTTAGATAATAAAGCTGACTCAAAGCGTTGACCAGCATCAGGATTTTTTTTTAGCATTATGTGAATTTGATACATCTAGCTAGTTTCAGTAGCTAAAATCAGTTTCAAAGGCCATGTAAAGGCTGTTATGTTAATTATATACCTCAAAAGCACCAGTGAATGTCCATCGGAGTTGATTTGTCTTCAACTGGGGAATGACAACAGATATCACAGGCATGGTTGGTCTGTACTTAGCAATCAATCTACATAGATACACAATAAACAAATAATTAATTAAGACATCAAATTGCAACTACAGAATAGAACATGACTGAGTAGTCAGTGAGTGCTAAATGCTTAATCCAGCATGGAACATATAAAAAGGAAAATTCACCTTAGAACTAAATTACTGAGAAAGAATTTAATAAATGTGAATACTAGTCAACAATCTCAGAAATGAGATCTTTTAATAAAGGGAAATTATAAAAGGAGATCAGATGAAACCTTGCAGCTCTTCCAGATGAAGTGAAGCAAATAATGACAGATGCCCTAACCTTGATAGCTGCACGAACCTGCATGTTTCAGCAAAAAGAATTTACTTCCCAATATGTACTACTCTACTACTACTATTACTACTACTACAAGTACATAATCCTTTGAACAAGCTCAGAGAAGAATGTTGGCGGAAAAAGAATCATAAAACCATTCCAAAAAGTTTGATGGTGCAACCAAGAAGCATACCGCTGAGGAAGCAATTGATTCCAAGTGGCTCATTTGCTCTCCAACATATTTGACAGCCTTCTTAAAATACAAATCTTGATTATGAACTTTCTCTGCCTGCACACAACAGCTATTAATGGGGAAGTAATCATGACTCTTCAGGGAAAACAGTAACCATTATATAAGAAATGGAATTAAATTTATCATAATGAGAAAATCATAATATAATTTCAAAATGTAAAAGCTATTTATGTTGAAAAAACAATTATCAAAATATACACAGGGAAACTTTGAAAGAATAACAAGAAATCAATTCAAAAGCACAAGAGCATGAGATGGTGGACACTGGAAAGATTTTTATAATTACAAAATTTTGGAAGAGAACGTCACCATAAATATCTAACTACAGTGACAGATATAATTTCCTTATGTTACAGGAATTTGTTTAAACATAAAACGCAAACTTACCTCAGCACATATTTTTCCAACTGTTGAAATGGTCTCTACAGGGTATTGTCCCCGCAGGGTCTCAGCCCCAAGGAGAATTGCATCGCTTCCTGGTCAAAGGAAAGAGGAAAAAATTACACATGAAAGAGGCATGTTTATGGCTAATGTGATGAACACAATAACCTAAAGAAATATTAATGAAGACAGAAACATGCAAATGTACTAAATGCTGGAGTTTATACAATTCTCTATTGCAATCTTTATAAAAACTCAAACAAGAAATTTACCATCCAACACTGCATTGGCAACATCGGTTGCTTCAGCACGAGTAGGTCTTAGATTATCAGTCATAGAGTCCACAACACGTGTAACAACAACTGGCTTTCCAACCATGTTACACTTGTAAATAGCAGCTTTTTGGAACAAGAAAACCTGCCATGTCCAAAAATATATATGCAAGATTAGTAAAGTTTAATTGTGGAGAGAGCAAGGAATGCTGTAAAAATCACAAGTAGACACAAATCTTTCTTCATGCTGAAAAATATTACTACACAAAATGGAAACATCTCATATAACATTAGATTTTTCTGTCCAAAAGAAAACATGGACCTTCTCAGGTGGGAGTTCTATCCCTAAATTTCCACGAGCGAGGATGATGCCATCTGCTTCTCTCAATATCTCATCAAAATGTTTCAGCCCCTGAAATTTTACGAAAGAAATATGCAATTTAGAATCACAATTAAGCACTCTACAACATACCATTTTTCTGTCATTGAAGAGAGAGTTAACTATTCAAAAGATCGTCAAGTTTCTTACTTCTATATTTTCAATCTTAGCATAAATATGTGTCTGCTTAAGGTCACCCAATTTAGAGAGAAATTCACGCGCCTGCAAAATGAAAAATGTTGCATTATTTTCTCTCTCTCAAAATACTAAGGAAAATGAATCACTGAATCACAAATGCTACAAAAACAAAGCAAATTCAGAAGTTGAAAATGAAGTCAAGAAAAATGTTGGAGAAAATGGAAAGACGTGATAAAATTGATCAAGAATATTCCTTACATGGCGAATATCTTCAGCCTGCCGGGTATATAATGAAAGGATGTCTATATTGTTCCGAACACCCCATGTACTTATCACCTGAGTTAGTGCGTATGGAAAGGGAATATTTAGATTAACAAAGTTACAAGATAATAGGAAAAAAGGTATTTGCTTCATGACTGTAAAAGGGGAAATCAAAACCAGTTATACTCTTTGTTGTTAGTACAGATACAAGAATTTACCACATCTATTATGCAGTTACACATACATTTTATCTTTTGGATTGTCAAATAAATTTTCTATTTTCCAGATTGACAGGCTGAAAGAAACATAAGCCATTGTACAACAGCATTAAGTAGTTTCCGCCATTGATCAACTAAAGCTAATATTTCAACAACAAAATACAATTCAGCCTTCCATACAAAAGATAAAAATTGAAGCATTCATTCTCAAAAATCTAAAGTATATTTGCTACTCAAGATTCTAACTATGTACCTCCTTATCCTTATCAGTAAGACTAGGAAGATCAATATGAATCTGAGAGATATGCACAGTAAACAATGGTCCCGAGAGTGTAGCAGTGTTTCTTACAAGACAGGCGACATCATCACCATCCACCTCACTGACCTGCATTTTGAAACCAGGACTACTTGAGAGACAGTAATAAAACACAACAATTCTGACTTTGTATAGAAATATTCTACTTTCTGCAGTCTCTCTAATATAATGCTACCTACAAAGCTAACTGCATAAAAACAGCATACATTTGGCAAGTCTGTTAATGGGTGATGAACAAACCTTATATTTAAGTGCACTATTATAGACTAATAGAACAGATAAAGATAGAAAAACGAAATATATGCCTGCTAGAAATGATAAATCATTTCAAAATATATGCCTGTTAGAAATGATAAATCATTTCAAAATATATGCCAAATTAAGAATGTTATAATCAATCCAAGATTGCATTACCTCCAGCCATACAGAAGCTGTTTCACTTCCAGTGAACAGATATTTTCCGATAAAAATAGTATCACCCTTCTTCACAGCCTGCCAAATTATAAACATATTAGTTAAGGATCATTGTGAGTCCTTACAGAGTGCAATGGGGCATAATCTTGCAAATCAATACAAAGTGGTGTATCAAAGTAATGTAGAAGAAAGGCATCACGAGTCAAGAAACGCAGGAACTTGAGAGTTTGAACAATTTCAAAGTGCCATGATGAAAATTCTGAATTATCAAATATGGCATAAAAAATCACCATCTTCTGGAGCGATACTAAATGTAAACTGAAACCAAAAACATGAATGAAAAAATATCCCAGAAAAGGATGATACCAAACCAGTCATTCCACAAACTACAATTAAGAATCACAGAATCTTTTGAGTACATCCTTTATGATATACAAAGATGCAACAACAACTGACAGGAACAGTCTCAAAAGTGCAAGATGATTACATGCATGTAGTAATATCATAAGATTATAACCAAAAATTGGCAGAACCAACATGACTATTCAACAGAATAATATTGCAAAGTGCCAAGTGCAAACCCCAAAACTACAAAAGTACATGGAAAAGGTACACTGACCTTCGATATCCCACTAAAATTTAGTGGCAATAGATTTGAACTAGCTTCTTTGCTTTGATCTGGAGTTAAGACAACTAATGTGTCTTCTTCAAGGGTGATTGGCTGATCAGTAGTATTCACAATCTGTAATTCTGGACCCATAGTATCTAGCATAACCTGTAATTGAACCAAAATGCTCACGTACATTTTTTACATCAATTTTCCTTCGGAAGATATTTGCATATAGGGTGATAGATGGCATTATATGGATTTGTTATAAAGTCATAGGTATGCACAATAAATAAACATTTTAAACATATAACAAGTATACCGCACAGAGTTTCTTGGTACTTTTGATAGCAGCTCTCAAATTTTCCAGTGTCTCCTGATGGTATTCTGGATCACCCCATGAGAAGTCAAACCTTGCCACTACCACATGGGAAGAAAAGAAGAATGAGATAACAAAACAGATAACTCAAGAAGATTGTAGACACCAACAAAATATAATTCTTCAATTTTGTTCGTAATGTGTGTATTTTCCCCAAGGTGAAAATGAAAACTGCCACAAGCTAAAAAGGCAATAGTTTTTTGGTATTTCTTGGACTTTTGGGAAACTACCAGTTCCAACACAGTTAATTCTAATAAACTGAGCTGTTCTGTTTTCTGACAATATAGCAAGAAACAAAAAGTCAAATATGTCACATCTTATTATCCACTGCTGAAAGAAGACAAAAGATGAGATTCATATGGACAAAAGGTAATGCAATCAATTTTCAAACAAGGACCACAAGTAATCAAAGGGTGTAATGGGAGAATACCAGACATTCCTGAATCAAGGCAACGGGATATTATATCAACTGATCGTGACTTTGGACCAAGTGTGCCAACAATTTTTGTCATCGCTGGAAAGAAAGTCTGCATGATGCATTAGAAACACTTCAGTCAAAATCAAAATGGACAACACTGAAATTCTTCATTGAGTAAGAACTAAAACTTCTGAGATCTCATAACTTTCTACTTAAAATCCATACCTTAAAAACAAACATATTTTTCTACTGTTTTCCTAAAATGAATTTGTGAAACCGTGATATAGTCTAATAGGACACTCACACCAACCCCTCCAAAACTAAACCCATGCTACTTTCTATAAATTTTTTTTTTTTTTTTTTTTATCAGCAAAGAATGGAATTAATTTAAACCCGTGCTACTTTCGATAAATAAATAAGTTATCCATTTGGAAAGAGTTTTCAAGTTCCTTTCTCAAAGGTTGAAGAAAGGGGCACCATATCCTTGTCACAGAAACAAGTACAAGTAATAGTTCAACCACACCTTGCTTGGACTCTAAATCAGTTTGACTAGCAAGCTCAAACTCAATGTCAGAGTAAATGTGACTTTCAATTCATCAATGACAGTCATTTTGCATCTCGATCTACTAAGTTCCTTAGCAATAATCTAAAAGTTGGTTAGTTTCTCAGAATCAAAGTGCTTAAAAGAGGGTAACTTCAGCAAAACCATCACAACCCTTATCAAACAGCAACAGTCAGAGTATAAATGTCCCCCATTTCATCAATCACAGTCATTCAACTTGATCCACCAAATCCTCAGCATTTAGCAGTCAAAAACAACATCTCCAATTCCACACATATCAAAAGCATCATACCAGAGCCACATGCATATTCACTCCAAATAAAAACACCACAAATGGGTCATCAAAAGTTTATAGTTTTCTATCACAGTGCTTACAAGTTACAACAAGAACACAGTGATTAGCATAAAGAACAGAACACATGTCGCTTGAAAATATAAATTAAAATCAGAGAGGGAGAAAAGAAAATGCTAACTGGCTTAGATGGCTCAAGGATGGATGCCATCCGAATTGGTTCCTCGAGAAGCAAAGGACTTGATTGCATTTTCTATCAGCAAACACCACCTAACCACTGGTCACTGAATCAAATCGATGAAAGCAGAAAAAGCAAATGTGGAATAGAGAGAGAATGGAGAAGAAATATAGAAAGAGTATGTAGCATGTACGTGTTTTCTTCAAATCTCAAAGCGAATGATTAAAGCTTCAGCTGCAGCAATCATGCAACACGTCGTTAAATTGAAGTTACCAAAGTCTTCAGGTGGGGACAGGACGCCACAAGTAAAACAACAGAACAACTACTGTCAATTATCAAACAGACAAATGTTAAATGGTATTCTAAGTCATAAACTAAGAATTCTGAATTTACCATTGTCTTAACACAGTTGTTTTACACAACTTCTGGTGGATTTGAGTTTAATTGTTTACTATAATTAACTTGTTTCAATTCATGCAATTTAAGGTGGATAATGATTTTATTTAATTATAATAATTATAGTTTTAAGTTTAAAACCCCTATTACATTAAATATGGAGAGAAAAAGTTCTGTCATTGTAGTCTAATATAACTGTTTTCTATTAAAAATACATATGGTCTAGGAAAATTCTATATTAGAAAATTAAAATTTTAAAAAATATTACAAATGGAGTTGTATCATATAGCATAAAAACAAAGGGTTCAAACCAGAGTGGTATTGTACTTTGTCTTTCTAAGTAAGTAACTTATAAAAGATGGAGAAAAAGAAAGATTACAGTTTTTATAAAAAACACATTTCAACTTTTAATATTATTATTTTAATATTTTTTATATTATTTAATTATAAATTTATTTTTTATTATATATATTTATATCTAAACATATCACATAAAAAAAATAAAAAATTCTATACAACTCTCAAAATTGTTAAAATATCATTTCGTAAAAGAGAAAATGTGGTTTTACTTATAACATGAAAAAAAGACTCCAGAGTAAAGTTAGATAAATATAATGAAAAAATAAAAATTAATATATTTAGAAAATAATTAAAGTATCTTTACATTAAAAATAGAATGTAATTAAATAAAAAAATAATTGAAATATTTTTTATTTATTTCAAATTAAAAGTCTGTCTTATTATTAATAGATACTTATTTATAAAATAATCTATGATTGCTTCATTCATATTAGAATTTTTAAATTTGTGAGATATTTTGGTATAAAAAATATTATAAATATAAATTTTAAAAAAATGAAAAAAGTTATTATAAAATTTTAATAAAAACTATATTTTGCAATAAAAAATTAAATTATATTACTTTATTCATTTATTATTTTTACTTTATTATGACATAATAATGCATACATATATTAATAAAATATTAAAAATCATTATAAATTATAAATTATAAATTGTAAATTGTAAATTATAAATTATAAATTATAAATTATAAATTATAAATTATAAATTATAAATTATAAATTATAAATTATAAATTATAAATTATAAATTATATATTATAAATTATAAATTATAAATTATAAATTATAAATTATAAATTATAAATTATAAATTATAAATTATAAATTATAAATTATAAATTATAAATTATAAATTAT
>Ga0123342_1006650_pt1 | contig 15858 bp, 9 predicted proteins | sample Turbeawhitnodule_FD_89960 | JGI IMG/M metagenome (GOLD analysis project Ga0123342, IMG submission 89960) | Root nodule microbial communities of legume samples collected from Mexico - Turtle bean Mexico white nodule | ecosystem: Host-associated > Plants > Roots > Nodule | place: Mexico: Nepantla... | reverse complement strand
TGTAATAGGTAATATGATGACTATGAGTATGACATATATTAAATTTGATTCATACTAATAGATAATATAATAAATTATGTTTAGATTCAAGTAGATTATAGATAAATTAAATGTGATTCATATATTAATATTGTTAGTATCATTAATATTGTTAGTATTATTAATATTGTTAGTATTGTTAGTATTATTAATATTGTTAGTATTATTAATATTGTTAGTATTATTAATATTGTTAGTATTGTTAGTATTATTAATATTGTTAGTATTGTTAGTATTGTTAGTATTGTTAGTATTATTAATATTGTTAGTATTGTTAGTATTATTAGTATTGTTAGTATTGTTAGTATTATTAATATTGTTAATATTGTTAGTATTATTAATATTATTAATATTGTTAGTATTATTAATAATAATAAGTATAATAAAAATCATAATAAAATTAAAGAATTTGCTTGGTTTAGTGGTTAAATTTTACTTGGTTGCTGAAGGATTGCTGAAGGAACCTGGTTTCGAATCCCATTCACTGTTAATTTTATTTTATGGTGCTAATATTTACATACGGAAAAAATCCGTATGTAATTACATACTGTTTACATACGGAATTAAATCCGTATATAATGTTGATTTTACATACGGATTTTGATCCGTATGTAATAATCTGTATGTAATTCGCGTTTTTCTTGTAGTGTTTATTGGTGCTTTCTTTGTGTTTCTTAACATTTAGACTTGTATAGTTGCTTAGTTTTATGGAGTTATACATGCTATGGAGGAAGCTCAAAACATGGGGCTTACTAATGTCTGGCTTGAATGTGATTCTGCCTTGGTTTGTGTTGCGTTTAATACTAGGACTAATGTTTCGTGGATGCTTCGTAATCGATGGAATACTTGTCTTAATTACTGTGAGAAAATCAGGTTTAAGGTTTCTCATATTTTTTGTTTAGAAAATGCGTGTGCTGATAAGTTGGCTAATTCAGGATTTATTCATAGATAATCATTTCATTGGTATAATAGGCTTCTATCTAGTTTGTTCTTATAATTCTTTATGAATAGGTATAGTCTACCTATGTATCGTTTTTGTTAACATGTGGGTTTTGGTCTAGTCCCCCATATTTTTGTATTTTTTTTTTAATAATATATTTTTTTGTGATAGTAAATGATTGTTGTTACTTGAGGTGTCAGCCTAGCTGAGATGTCAAGTTGCATAGTAATACCTAACATGGAAGCTTTTATATATAAAAAAACTAAACCCTTCCAAGATAATTTCATAAACTGTGATAATGACATTTAACCCATAACATTATAATAGGTAATTTGTTATGGTTTGATGGCCCCGGATGAGTAATGGTTTGGGATGAACGACAATAAAACTATCCTTTCTAATATTCCGTTAGGATCAACCATATAATTCCTATATAATTATAATTAATTACATCAAAAACAAAATTAACAACAACACTACTGACCCTATAAAACTAGTTAGCATAAAGAGAAGACGAATGAGCAACATGGTCCTGAACACTATTATTTACCCAACTACTATAGAGATATTTGGCGATAATAAAGGTAAACACTTTACATGAAAATGTGTCTCTCAGTGCAGTGGAATAATCTATCTAATACAAGGAAGATGATGCGGGTGGGGACGATCTTCCAGATTAAAGATTTCTTTGCCTATGCAAAACTTCGATTGATGCAGTTTGAATAATTTTTTGAATATCCCAAACAACATATCATTTTCGTACAACAATGTCATCTGGTGGTAGAAGTGGTGGTGTTTCAATTTACTGGAGGTTTTTGGTATGTTTGACCATCTGCAGAAAAAATAATGGCAAAAGCAGACCTGATTTCATCCACAGTGCAGCCTAGGAAGTCGAAACCGAACCGTAATTGGCGACAGTGGTTGAAACAAATGTCGTGATTGGTGATGGTGGCGGAAACAAATGTCGAGATTGGCAACGGTGGCAGAAACAAACGCTAAGATTAAAGATGGTGGCAGAAACGTTGAGATTGACGATGATGATAGAAACAAACGCTTTAACGAAGGTGGCGGAAACAAACACTTTGACGAAGGTGGTTACGGGTTGGGACTTAGTTTGAATATTGAGCGAAAGTCATCTGAATCTTGTTATTGTATTCCAAAGCAAGACTATGTGTGCAAAATAAAACCTAGTGAAGGAGGACACAACAAATATCTTTAATTTTTTATTTAATAAAGAAGAAGATTAGTTTAAAACAGAAAAATAACATATCAATCTCTCCTACTAACGCGATCCACATCCAAAAATAAATATTAATAAAAATCTTTATCTTTTTATTTAATAGAAAAGAAGATCAGGTTAAAAACATAAAAGTAACGTACCAATCTCTCTACTCTTTTGCTAAGCGGTCCACATCTAGCAACAAATATTAACAAATATCTTTAATTTATTATTTAATAGAAAAGAAGATTAGTTTAAAAAACATAAAAGTAACATACCAATCTCTCCACTCTCCTGCTAGTTAAATGACAACAAATAAAATAAAATTTTAAAATTAAAAAGGTGTTTTATTAACTTCTAAAATTATAAAATGTACAAATAACCAAAATAAATTAATAAAATAAAATATTAAGTAAGGATAAAATAGAAAAAAACAAATTATAGCAGGTAAAGTGGAGAATTCCCTTTATATATAAGTATAGATGTTTTTTAAATAAAAGTTTTCGTATTAGACATTACTATGCAACTTGAGATCTCAGTTAAGCTGACACCTCAAGTAACAACAATCATTTAATATTATTATTTTATTTGGAGTTAGGATTTGAATATATATAAGTATAGATTAATATGTGAATGTTATCTTATATAAACTTTTTAAATTATTATTTTAAAAAATATATATAAACTAATTTCAATTTATCAAAAGTATTTTAATATTTATATATTCATTTTTCATAGAAAAACTTTTAGATGGTGTAATTCAAGAATTTTTCGATTTTCGAACGGTATAATTTGGAAGACACGACTCAAAAATATTTTATTTTATGGATTACACATCTCAAAAGTTTGTTTTATGTAAAAAATAACTTTTAAATTATACAATCTAAAAATAGGTTTTAGATTGCACAATTTAAAATATTTTTTTTCTTAAATTCATCAATGACACAACATATAGAAAGGGAGACAACGAGTCTGATAGTAGCAAAGAGATAATTTGATCTTTTAGCTACTTCTACGAGGGTGCACACGGAAAATATGTGGCTAATTCTCCCGGCACCCAATCAATTTGAATTGGCACCCAATCATGTTTGTAAAAATACGAAAATGTCCTTAATGACATTTGTGAAAATACGAAAATGCCCTTAATGAAATTGAAATTAGGTTAAGGGAGAGATCTGCACTCAATCATAGCACTCCTTCGTTTTCGCGCAGCAGCTACCACTGCCACCTTCGTTTTCGCACTGAACGCAACAGCGTCGTCTTGCCTTTCTTTCGTTCGCATTTCTCCTCTGAGACAACTGTATCCATTGAGAATGCTGAAAACAAATATCACTTAGCTTCCGGATATAGAAATCCATAAGTCAAAAAATATACTTCTGCATGTCCACATTCGAAACACAATTAACTATTCTGGATATGTACCTCCAAAATTCAAAACCCAATTCCGGATATGTACATCCAGAATACAAAACCCAATTCTGGATAATGATATCTGTAACACATTTCTCTACTATGGACATAGGCGTCCAGGAGCTTCAACTGCAAATTGCTTGCGAATGTTTATATCCGGAGTGTTTAAAAATGACTTCCGGACGCTTGCATCCATAAGGTTAAAATCAGGCTTCCGGGTATCGGTATCCGTGACCACCTCAGTTCGAACAAAATTGGAAAAACCAACTTAAATGTCTTCTTACCTCATAACAATGTCAACCGGTAGACCTTACAGTGCAAACGGCCCGTCCACCACCACACTAAAACCACCTCCGTTGCAGCTCAAACCACCACCACCACCAAAGAGGAAAAACTAGTTTCTCTGCACCCTACACTGTTTTTTCAAAATAAAGAAGACAAAAGCATAATGAGATTTTATAAAGTTTGTCGGGTCTAGGAAGCAATTGACTGGGTGCAGGAAGTAATTCTTCTTGCACCTCCAAAAGTGTTTCTTCTTACACCTTCATACTTTTAAAATTTTCAAATTACCCTCTAATAAATGTATAATAAATGAATATTTTGAATATATATTAGATTGTAATTAAAGGTTAGTGTTAATACATTTAATTTACGAATTGTATTTTAGATTATTAAAAATAGAATACTAAAATAAAAAAATAAAGATTAAAGGATATAAGAGGATTGAGAAAAAAAAAAACTTTTTTTTGTGTTGAAGTAGTTAAATGCACCTTCAGAATACTAAAGAATAGTGAATGAGTAGCTGAAAAAATGACAGTATCCTCTCCTATCTCTACCAATTTTCTTTTTCTAGACTGCACAAATCATCATCACACCTTGTCTTTCCTCTCCAGCTTCATTAATTGGTGAATTAAAGTTTCAGATTTTGCAAGATAATGGCAGGAGCCAAATTAGACTAAAGATTATTTAAATCCTTTAAAAGAATGGGGAGGGTGGATGCACTCTTCTTCAAGTTGTGTATTAATTTATAAACTAAATTAAATTTTACAAAAGTAATGATAATTTCATCTTTTAAGTTATATTTCTCATACTAGATTGAAATAATTTGTTATTTATTTTTTTCTTATCAGTCTCCAGATTAAGACGATTTAAAGTTAGGACATAATTATTACATAATAATAAATCATTCACTAATCTATATTCATTAAGTTTTTAAAGAAATGTGTTAATAAGATACAATTGTTATTATTACAAAGTATATTCAAGATGTAACTTTATAATATACTGTTTCTTAAAAGAAAATAGTCGTCCGTTAATGAATTTCTATTTTATTTACTAATTCGTTACCTTTTAAACAATACAAGAAGGACCATAAAAACAAGAAGAAGACGTAAATGTATTTATTTATACTTTTAAAATTTTACATTTAGTTTCTATCTAATTCTAAAAGTTGTAATAGCTTTCATTGTTGTATTGTGATACACTCAATAGTTCTGTGTCTTTTTGGAATAGGAACTATTTATAATTTATAATATGTTCGATGTACAATGTGAAGGTGAGGGTAAAAACTATACTTGAATTGAAATGAATTGTGAAGTTTAAACTATAAAAATTTTAAGTAGAAAGAGTATGTCTGATTATTAGTTATAATTTTTTTTGTTAGTGGTAGGAGCTCGATTTAGCAACTGGTTTGATTTTTAGTGAAGTAATTATTTAGGGGTGATTGTTACAGGTTGCACAATTATCATGTGACATAAGTTAGGTGGATCGAGTCATAATTGAAGAGTTTGATTCTTAGTGAGACAATTGCTAAGGGAGATATTGTTGTGGTGTTTGAGCTATTACACTCTTAATTAAGTAGAAAGAGTTGTGTCTTAATTATCATCTATGACTTTTGGCCTAATGGTAAATACTTGATCCGACATAATTTAAATTCACCTTCCTCTCTTAATTGAACACAATTTAAATTCACTTTTTTCTCTTAACCCCGTAAGACACCTTTTAAGGGCAAAATCATGATAGAGCTACTGGTTTCTAAACCCTTTTAAAGACAAAATCGTGATGAAACTCCAAGTTTCATGTTATCTCAACAGACTTAAGATTAAAATAGTGGCGTTGTCTGTGGGGATGGAAAAGAAGTTCCAAAGACGAACCCTTGGTCCTTAGCCCTCAATTGGGGAAAATGGAAAAGTAGTTCAAAAACGAATCTTCGTTCCCCTTAGACATTAATTAACGGTTTGTTCTGGTACACTCAATAATTTCCAATTGCTTACGAGTCAAAGCCCAAAAATAATTTAAATATACATTTCTCCCTTAACATTATGAGACACCTTTTTAAAAACAAAATCATGACAAAACTCTTAGCTACAAAAGAGAAATACTTCAAATGGAATAATTGACCATAACAATGTTATCTCGATGGGTTTGAGGTCGAAACATTGACACCTTCTATGGAGATCAAAAATGGATTTTAAACATGAACTCTTGCTCCCTTAGCCCTCAACTAAGAAAAATGAAAAAGTCGTTGAAAAATAAACTTTCATTATCTTTCGACTCTAACATTAGTCACATATAGTTAAGTCAATAACATTTAATATAATATATATATATATATATAATACATTATTTAATTAGGTTTATAATTTGGATTTTGAGATAAATTTGATTTGATTCCTCAAACGAAAAAAAATCTTAAATGAAAAAAAGAAATACAGTTTTAATTTTGAAATTTACTTTTTGTTAACTAAAAATATTTTAGGTCTTCAAACTTATAGCGTAATGATTAAATGAACTAAAACGATCTTTTGAAGGTAGGAAGAGCAAAAGCAAATTCATTTTAAACTTTAAAGAATAAAAAAATTATTAAATTTAAATATATTATAATTGGAACCACATTTAAACAACTTTTTTTATCAACTTCTACACACTCATTCCAAGAAAAAGGATAAATGGCCAACCAAAGTACGAAAAAGGATAAATGGCCAACCAAAGTTAGTTTAGTAATATGAGACTTGTATCCTAAGACTTAATGAAAACTTAATGATCATTAAGACTTATATATACCTAATCATAAGAAGTCTTTGACATTCAACTCAGTTGGACTTTCCTTATCAGATAAAGAAAAGATGATTGTAGTCCCATGTCCTGTGTGGGAGTACTAAAAGGATTGGCTTTGGCTGGTTGTAAAAAAGTGTGTTTGGGGGAAAAGACAAAGAGAAACCCTAAGGCTGTGTTTATCTTGAATTTCAAACGTTGAAAAGGTATAAATAATCTTTGACACAGTCACCTTACATTTACTTTTTTGTAATAAAATATTATATTTTAAGATAGAAGATTGTTAACGTATAATCAGTCGTTCAAAAATGCAGTCGCACACTCACACAACCCATGCAGTGCTTCACCTAAAAGCTCTCACTAAAGTTAAATGCCACTGGACACTCACTCACTCATTCATTCCCCTCTTCTCTCTTTCCTTCTTTTCTTTACCATGAAAAAGTTCAGCAGATCCATCCATGAATGAATGATGGATACCCTAAGCCAAATGCTGCTACCAAATACATTAACACAAGAGGACAAAACTGACCCAATTTTCCATCACCAAAAATATTTCCAAAATGAAATGGAAACTAAAATCCACCGTTACGTGGCATCTGTATACCGAAACCAGACAAATCTTTGCATACGCTTGTTCCTGCTCTATAGCTGTACGGGACCCACTCCTCTCCCTTCCTACTATTCCCTCCTTCTCCTTCCCTTCTATTTATGCTGTTTACTCCACCGTTTTTTATCCACAATTAGTGTAACAAAATACAGAGAATGAAACATGGTTGGTCTTAGTGTAGTGCTGGAAGTTCAGAGAGGTTGTATCAATAAAAAGACACCTCAGGTCCTTAACAAAACCACCATTTTGTCTAGCACCATCCACAAAAAACCACCCCTTCCTCCTTCTCTTTTTCAGCCACCTACTTTTCTAGATCAATGCTTTCTCTGTGGGAAGAAACTCTTGGCAGGGAAAGATATCTATATGTACAAGTGAGTCCTTTTAATCAAAATAAATAAGAAATAAGCATACCCTTCTCTCTCTTTATTATTAGTATTACATTATTTAGTCTGTTAAATATATAAGACTTTTGTTTTTGTTTTTGTTGTTGTATTGTTATATTTTGTTACTTTTTTCAGTCTAGCTGGTCCAGATCTTATTATATCCGGTTCTTTTGTTTGTTTATTGATGTCAAAGAAGCTTATTGACCTTGTTTCTCTTTTGGGTGTGGTTGAAATATAGAGGGGACAGAGCATTTTGCAGCGTGGAGTGCAGGTGCAAGCAGATTTTCTCGGACGAGGAAGAAGCTATTAAGAAAGAGAAGTGTTATTTGGGTGCTATTAGGCCCACGTCGTCTTCATCTTCATCTTCTTCAACTTCACGTCATCACCGGAAAGAAAGAAGAAACCGCGGTGGTAGTTTTTTTTAAGGAAGAAATATCAGAAACGGGAGGATCGTAATTTTTTGAACTCACATTCCAGTTTTACCCACTATTTTGTTAATGACATCACAGCCCTTGTCCTTTTTGCTTCCTAGTATGAAGCCAAAATGTCCTTTCAGTTTTTTATGTTTTGGGGTCCAACTTCTAGGGTAGTATTGCAATGCTTTGGTTGTATTGCTCAGAAACCGAACCCACACATCAATACTTCCATGTTTTGTCTTTTGTTTTATTTTTAGTTGGTGACAGTTGGAAGGGTATTTGTGGCATGCTATCATGGTTGCTTTCTGAAATAAAGGAAGTAGTATTAGTATTAATTGGTTAATAATGTCGAGGGATTAATTAAAATTTAAACTCAGTGAGTTTATTTTCCTTGGGGGTTGTGGCAGGAAACAGCGGTGATTGTTTTTAACCAAAATGACAATGGAATATAGTGATCAAGTTTCCATATGTGACGCGCATTTCAGGAGTTGTCGAGATCAGTAGAAATGCCACATTTGTAGTTAGGTATGCCATGTTTCACATTTCTAGCTAACTCTCTCAGCTGCTCATGGAACGCACTTCCTCTTTAAATTATCAATTTATACAAAATAATATTCTTAAATACAAATTTAAGAATAATTCAATGTTATAAAAATCAACTTTCTATAATAATATGTGTGAGAATATATATTTTTGTGAGTGATTCAATAACCAATTTTTGATTTATGATATTATATTTAGAAAGAATTTTAAGACTAATTAAATTTTATAAAAGTATTTATAAAATAAAGTTTATATTCATTTATATATTATAAAATATTATTATTTATGACTGTTTAAAAAGTCTTTCAGAATTAGTAAGATTTTTAAGAGCATTAAATGAACGAAAAGGATTAACGTTTATCTGTCTATTCACGTAATTAAGTCAATTTTAGATCAAAATAAATTTACTAGTATACAACTTTAATTAAGATTAGACACAAATAAAATCGTAGTGTTTTAATATGTCCTAATTTATCGAGTCAATATTTATTTCATTTGAATTAGGTTAGACTTCATACCCGTTAACAAATCTCATTAAAATAGTTTAAGTTGTGCTGGATTTGTGTTTTTTTACCCTGTCCCAACTGCACTAATACAATAAAACAGTGAATTTTGAGGGGTTGAGCTAATGAATATAAAAAGTAAAAAAAAAAAAAACTATTTTTAATTTTTAAAAATATTACTTTTCATTACATCAGTTTTTTATGTAACTTTCAAATATTTAGATTGTATATCCATTTTGATTAACTATTTTATTTAAACAAATTAAATAAAAACTTTATTGAAAAAATAAATTGATTCAGAGGTAAAAAATACACAACATTTTTATGGAGTGTTTAAAACTTAATTAGTAAATATTAACAACTTCCTTTTATGATTTTATGGTTCAAGTTTGACACTACGAAAAAAAATCATTCATCTTTCTATCAAAATGAAAACTGTTTCTTTTATAGGAATTCATTCTTACAAAATAAAATATTTTTTTATCATTTTTAAATAAAAATGAAAATTAGATAGAGATTTAAATTTATAATGAGTTTCCTACTAAAGTAAAAAAAATGGATAGTTTTAAAATATGGCGTGAAAGCATTAAGTAGTTCAGAAACACATAAATAGTTTCTCAATTAAAAATATTGTAGAGAACATTTAGAAAAGAAAATTAAAAAAGAAGGAAAATGGTGTTTAATAGATGTTATTTTTCTCAAATTTTCTCAATTCAGTTCAGTACTAAAACTCTATGATTAAGTATACTGATGAATATATATATATATATATATATATATATATATATATATATAAAAGTATGTACTGATTAATCAAAAGAATTAAATATTTCAATGACATGAAAGCTTATACAATATGCATATATTTAAAATATGCATAAAGTAATTAAATTAGATCCAAATAATTAAAATATTCAATTTAAAATATTTAAGTTAGGTTGGGTTAAATTTTATGAAACTAAATAAAATATTTAACTTAGATTTAGTCTATTTGATTTATATGCATCAATAGCCATAAAACATTCATACTTTTAATGAGGAGAATTGAAAGAAGAAGGAAAGAAAATTTCTTTAACTGACATATCTAATATATAAGATGCTAGACTTAGTACATGGAAAGTATATGGAAAGGGAGAGTTTTGTTTATGGCGGGAAGAATATGCTTAATCAAATCAGTCTTTACTTCCATTTCACTCTTCTATTTGTCTTTCTTTAAAGTTCCGGTCTCGATTTGTAACAGAATCATGAGTATACAAATGATATTTCTCTGGGCTTGGGGCAGAGATAACAAGATTATACCTTGGGTAAGATGGGAGAATATTTGTAAATCCCTTGAAGAAGGTGGGTTGGGAATTAAAGATATCAGAATATTTAACTATGCTTTACTAGCGAAATGGAAATGGAGGTTGATGAGCGACGAGAAGGGGAAGTGGAAAGATATTCTTAAGTTCAAATTTATAGTGGAATCTAGTATAAGCCATGTCCGTTTGAATAGTCAATCTTGGTGGTGGAGAGACTTATCTAAAGTCTGTGGGGAGGGCGAGGGTGAATGATGGTTCCAAAAAGCTATAGTATGGAAAGTTAGATCTAGGGACATAGTTAGATTTTGGGAGGATGCCTGGGTTGACAATAATAATCTCAAGAGTTTGTATCCTAGATTATATTCTTTGTCTTTGAATCAAGGAATGATGGTGGGAGAGATTGGTTTTTGGGATGATAACGGATGGCATTGGCGATTAAAATGGAGGAGGGAGAGATTTGAATGGGAGTCGATTTTGGAGGAAGAATTATTAACAATCTTTTCTAGGGGCGTTTTGTACAAGGACTCCAACGATTATATTGCATGGAGAGGGGATTCCAAGGGATTTTTTTTTGTTAGATCAACATATGCTCTTTTAGCCAATCAAGGCAACATATCAAAGAATGGTGTCTTTAGTCTTCTATGGAAGACAAAAGCTTTGCCAAAAGTTTTAATCACTGTTTGGAGAATCCTTCTAGACAGAATACCAACTAGTCACAATATTTTGAGACGAGGAGTGGTAGTGAACTTCTCTTTATGTGCTTTATGTAACCAGTCAGAAGAATCCACCCAACATCTGTTTTAGGATTGTGCTTATGCACATCGTATTTGGATTCTTTGCTTAAGATGGATAGACATACTGGGGACCCAAAATAAGGATATATGTAGTCACTTTGTGAACTTTCATTTAATTCACATGTCTATGAAACAAAATCAGGTGTCTAAGGGTGTGTGGGCGGCGATTGTACGTTGTATTTTGGAGCACAGGAATAACGTGATCTTTAGACAAGGGGTTCCTGATGCTGAGAAAATCTTCCAAGCGGCTCAACTTCTTTCTTAGTTATGGTTGAAACACAGGGAGAGTTCTTTTTTATATTCTTTCTTCGATTGGCATCTGAATCCTAATCAATTTCTTCTCTGTATTCGTTGAGTAAGACTGTAAAATAGAGTGAAGGGGGTGAAGCGTTAGGCTCATCAGGGTGTGGTCTGTCATGTTGGATTGTTTTGGTTTACAAGGGAACAATTTTGTCTTGGTGTAATGCAGGTGTTTATGTGTCGAGCTAACAATTTTCACACTATCAAAATGTATATCCTACTGGGAAGTTATGGAAGCTGTGTATGGGGCTGATGCAGGGGAAAGCTGTTATGTCTTGGTTGTGTGTGGATGCAGGGATGTTACTCTGCTACTGTCTGTCTAGCCCGTGGGATGCACTGGACTGTTGTACTTTTGGTGCAGATTCATCCATGTTATAAGCTAAAATCGTGAGGGATGACTGGGTAGGAATTAAAGGGGTGCTAATCAGGAGTTCATATGCGAAAAGACAGTGCAAATTTGGAGCAACAAATTATATGCTGCAGTTTTAGCTGTCATAACCACTCTGAAATGGGGAAGCAGTTTGGCAGGTATATACTACTGAGAAGTTGTGGAAGTTGTGTATGGGGCTGATGCAGGGGAAAGCTGTTCTGTCTTGGTTGTGTATGGATGCAGGGATGTTGCTCTGCTGCTGTCTGCTCTGATCGTGGAGTGCACTAGGCTGATGTAGTATTGGTGCAGTTTCATCCTTGTTATAAAAAGCCAAAACCGTGAGGGATGACTGGGTAGGAATTGTGGAGCAACAGAAATTGATTGTGAAGCTGTTTTGGAAGTATAGAGGGAGTAGCAACTATGCATCTATTTAGATCAGCAAGCTCATGTTTGGGTTTATGCATTACAAGCAAGTGCCTACTTCTTTTTCTCTTGGTTCTGCTGCAGTAGTGTTAAGTTTAGTAGCTGAACATCTGCATCCTTAGTTGGTATTTATGCAGTTCAGATTTATATAGCCAGTATGTGCTCTTGGACCACTTTTTTTGTGCTGTGATAAGTGGTATTTGTTGGTTTTTATGTTGTATAATTCTGCAGCAAATTCACTATTCTTGGTAACCCTTACATGCTTTTTCTGAATGTATCTTCTCTTTTGTTACCTTATTTCTGAATGTATCTTCTCTTTTGTTACCTTGATCTACATGTGCTTCATAGCTACATTAGGTTGATGGTTCTTGTATAAGGGTTGTGATATCTTTAAATTGTTTCCAATAATTTAATTTTATTATTTGTTGATAAAAAAAATCTAATATATAAGATTTTGAGAAGAAAGAGATGTGATCATGATAGAGAAAGAAAAAATATTAAAAATATAAATAAAAAAATCAATTAATATATTGATATTTTGTAAAGTAACCTACTTTAATATATTGTTATTTTAAAATACAACTTTTTTATTTATTAAGATTTTATAAAAAAATATTTTAACTTAAAGTTCATTTTTAACTCTAATTTAAGTTTTTAAAAAATATATTTTCTTTAAATTATTTAAAAAATATTTTACAAACTATTTTCTAAATATGTTAATATAAAAAATATTCTATCATATTAACTAAATTACTTATAAATTTTCTAATTATCTATCTTATTTTTCATCCACTTTTCCAATATAAATAACTCAACTTTCTATTCTATTTCTCTTTAATTTTTTCATTTTTTACTTCCTAATCTTTCACAATTTAATCTAAACAACTCATTAGTACGTGTTTGCTACTTGTGTATTCGATGTATGGTTGGATTGCAAATCACATCAATTTTATAAGAACACGAGTAAGGCTAGGTAAGTTCAGACACAATGTCACTAGTACAAAATGTAAAAACAACTACTATTTATTAAATGTGTTTTTACGGTTAGATGCAGACTTTCAAAACGCGATGACATATTTGTAATAGCCGCATTCATAAATCAAAGCGCTTGATTTATGAATGTGGCTTTACCTATAGCCGCATTTTTAAATAATTTTTTACCTTAACTCTGAAGCGCGCCATTTACGCTTTCCTACTTTCTTTCTCTTCTTTCGCTTCACGTTTGCTCTGTTCCTGCTCTTGTGTTCCTCTCTTCTTTTGCGAGCTTCATTGTGTGCCATTGTAAGTTGTTTGAGCTCTGTTCTGTTGATCAAGAGTGATTAAGTGCTTTGAAGAATCCAAATCCAAGGTGTTTGATGAAAGGTTGGTGTTTCTGACGTGTTTGGGTGGGATCTGGGTAGATTAAAGTGTGATCCACTCCTTTGTTGAATCTGAAACTAATGTGAATTAAAACCTTTTTGAAATTAAGTGTTTTTCCAACTAAGTAAAAAACAACCTGTTGTTTTGTCGAATCAACCGGTTGTTTTACTCTTAGGAGTTTTGAAAAAGGTTGAAAGTTGTTTGATTTGGTTGACTTAACTGTCAAACCAAAACAATTGGTTGTTTCGTGATTTCAATCGATTGTTTCTTGAAAATCCTAACAGAATTCAATTTTGTTTGGTGAATCTGTTTTAAATGGTTTCTAACTTAATACGCTCCTTCATTAAATGCTTTGACCAATCTTTGGAAATTATAAATAGTTTGTTTATGTTTTCAAATGGGTAAGAAATAGTTTTGAGAAATTGACTTTGACAGATTTGATCTTAAGTTTTCAAGATTCACATCAAGCTTTGGATTTTCAAGTGAGAGTGGAATAGGATTGCAATTGTATTCTTTTCAGTTTATATTGTGATCAGGTGTAATCCTTTCTAAACCTTATGTATTTTTGGTGTTGTGTTGCCAAAGAGTATTGTTTGTTCTTGAGGTGTTCAAGATCAATACTTTCGATGTGATTTGCCAAAGGTAGTGTGTTTCTTGAAGGGTTCAAGGTCACTACTTTGGTTTTGTGTGTTTTGTAATCTAGTTTGATTGCTTAATGGATTACCCAGTGGTTCCTAGGAACTGGATGTAGCTCTTGGTTTAAGAGTGAACCAGTATAAATTGTTTGTGTGATTCTCACTTTCTCTGAACTCCTTTCAATTCTGTTTTAAGCTGATTTAAATTTCAACTGATAAAAACAAGCGATTGTTTCGAAGAAACAACCGATTGTTTTGAAGAAACTTTTTTCTGTGTATTGCTGTATAATTGTTTGTGTTCTTGGCTAACTTGATTCCTGTTCTGGATTTATACACAAAATTTCATTAAACCTGAAAAAGTTTTCAAAAACCTCTTATAAACAATTCACCCCCTCTTGTTTAAGGCTATATATTCTAACAATTGGTATCAAAGCTAAGTTCTTGTAGTTACTCAAGTTTTCGATCCTAAATCTTTTTATATGGCTAAAAAACTACCTTTTGGGGAGGGTGCCTCATTTAACAAGCCACCTTTGTTTTGTGGTTTGAATTATCAGTTTTGGAAGGTTAGAAGGAAAATTTTTGTTGAATCTCTTGATAAAGGAATTTGGGATGCAATTGAAAATGACCCTTTTATTCCTAAATTTGAAAAGGAAGGTGCTTCTATTGAAAAATCTTGGTCTCAATGGACTGATACTTAAAGTAAAAAGGCCAAATTCGATTGCATTGCCAAGAATATCATAACCTCTACTTTGAACTCTGATGAATTTTTCAGGATCTCACAATGTGCATTAGCTAAGGAAATGTGGGATACTTTGGAGCTCACACATGAAGGAACAAATGATGTGAAAAGGGCTAGGAAACATACTTTAATCCAAGAGTATGAAATGTTCAGAATGCTCAAAGGAGAATCAATTGTTGAAGTGCAAAAGAGATTCACCCACATAGCCAATCATCTAATGAGTCTTGGACAAATCTTTGACAAAGAAGAGTTGAACATCAAGATTCTAAGTGTCTTGATAGATCTTTGCAACCAAAGGTTACTGCCATATCTGAGTCTAAGGATTTGACATCCTTAATCGCAACCTCCTTGTTTGGAAAGCTTAGAGAACATGAGTTGGAGACTAATAGACTCTGTACCGTCCCATATCTAGGCGTTGACAAAGTCAAGGTCAAAGTCAACGTCTGGGGTCAAAGTCAACATAGGGCGTCGCCTAGGTGAAGAGACGCCAAGTGCCAGCGTCGCCAAGAGGAAGCGTCGCCAAGGTCAAGGCGTCGCCTAGTTAAGGCATCGCCCAGTTAAGGCGTCGCACAACCAGGGCGTCTCCAAGATCAAATATCACTAAAGCAAGGCAATCACAGTGTGGTTCCCCGATAACCATGGGTAGGAAAGACCATGGAGGGAGCGACGCCGTGAGAAGGCCTCAGGTCCCAATAATCCAGGGTAGTAATAAAGTGAAGAGAAAGGTGGCTTCAAGGCCATAGTGATAGCACCAGTGTAGGGCAGCCTGACTCGTGAAGTACCCCTGCCGCCCCAGAGACGCCTTTGGGACAGATACGACTCA
>Ga0123342_1006649_pt1 | contig 15864 bp, 8 predicted proteins | sample Turbeawhitnodule_FD_89960 | JGI IMG/M metagenome (GOLD analysis project Ga0123342, IMG submission 89960) | Root nodule microbial communities of legume samples collected from Mexico - Turtle bean Mexico white nodule | ecosystem: Host-associated > Plants > Roots > Nodule | place: Mexico: Nepantla... | reverse complement strand
GATATTTATATGTATATTTTTTTTTTTGTTATTTATATTGAAAAAGAAATAAAACACACAAGAGAGAGGAAAGAAAATATATATATATATATATATATATATATATATATATATATATATATATATATATATAAATTTTGGTTGTCAATAATATTTTGTCCCCCATACAATTTTACTTTTGTTTTAAATTTTGTTGACTTTTATTTTTATTTCTTAAGTAATAACTTATTCGTTAAGTGATCATATTAGTATAAGCAATACGTATATTTTTTAAATTATTTTTTTAAAACAAATAATTCATGAATATGACGTAGATATTGTCTGGTTCTTCCAATTAGGGTTTGTAATTTTTTTTCTGCATTTTTTATTTGTGAAGAAAACTAAGCTGAAGAATCCAGGAAAATAAAGTTCTTATATATTTTGATCTTCTTTCGCTATGGGTTTCATATAAAAAGGGAATTAAAAGAAATAAAGGATGAAGGCATTTTGTTTAAAGAAAATAACATTGTTTTTACTACATTAATTAATTCTTTAAAATAAATTATTTTTAAAATAGTGCAAAGGTTATCTGACTAAATCGATAACATGATCATATGATTAACTCATCACTTAAAGAATCTTGGGAAAGGATAATAACTAAATAAAAATAAATATTTTGAGAGATCAAAATAAATTATTTTTGTTAAGGGTCAGTAAAGAATTATCGAGTCTATAAGCAAAAGAAAAAATACATTTGTCAGTCTTTCTTAATTGCTAACATGTTACTTAACAGATATATTTTATGGATATCATTTCATTAAAATAATAAGAATTAAAAAAATTATCGAAGTTGAAAAAAAAAATATTAAGAATCATATATAAACGTAAATTTACAAGGGATAAAAAAAATTATTAAGTTTATTTTTAATCTCATTTCTTGAAACAAATATATTATTAAAATTTAGGGTGATTAGAAATTTAAATATTTAATTTAATCAAACCTCTTTAACAAGTTCATTTATAATTATAAACAAATTGTTCTGTCTATATATTTAAATGCATTCAATAAATAAGTTTAGTGTCATTAATCAATCAATATTTCTTGTCAGCCGTATCTATTTTTTTAAATACAATCATTATTGTTTGAAATTCCTCTATTCAATGTTCTCTTATAATTATCATATTATTCTATATAGTTGTTAATTAAGTTTAGTTAAATTATTTGATTAAGTTTATAGAATAAAATAAAAATATTTTATTAAAGTAAATTAAAGTTGGATTGTCAGAGAATAAAAAAAATATGAGTGAGTTGGATTTGCTTTTTGACAAATAATTTATTAGTATATAAATTGGAGATAGATCTTCCTTTGTTATTTATTATTATATGTAGATTTTTTTCCATTATTGTATTATTATTTAATCATTGTAAAATTGTATTATTTTAGGACCTTTGGGATCTTATGTCGTGTTTGTTGTTTGAGAGTAAAACTCTTGATAAATTAATAATTTTTTTACTTCTTTGATTGGTCCCATTTTACTTTGATTTGTGATTTGATGAATTTTGAGATTTAAATTAATGAATGATTAAAATTGTGTTTTTAAGATTTATATTGATATAAACTGTTCACAATTAAACAAATTATAGATTTTGGGGCTTGAAATGATAAGTAACATATATATATATATATATAAGAGTTAAACTTAAGATTTTATGTGAGTAAAAAAAAAATCAGTATTATTTACGAATTTTTATCCACGGATCTGAGTCCGTAGGTAAATTTAGCATTACCTACGGATATTACCTACGAACAACATTACCTACGGACATTATCTACAGATTCTGAATCTGTAGATAAATTCAGCATTATCTACTTACTATTATCTACGGATCTTATTACCTACCAACTTTTACCTACGGATCTCTATTATCTATCAACTATTACTCACGAATCTCTACTACCTACGAAATATCACCCACTGATCTCTATTACCTACCAACTATTATCATAATAATTATATACATAATATTAAAAATATTAATATAATATGAAAAATTATAAAAACATAATTCATATTCATAAATAATATTAATCATAACTAATTTATACATATTATTAAAATTAATATAATAATATAAATAATATAAATAGTATTATATTAATAATATAAATAATATTAATGATATTAGTAATATAAAAAAATTAATAATATCAGTAATAATAACATTAATAATATAAATACTACTAATAAAAATATATATAAAATTAACATTATTTATAATATTTAATAATATTAATAATATTAAACAATATTAATAATAATGATATTAAATATATGAAGAATGTTATTAATTTTTATTTTATTAATTATATTAATATTGATAATCATACTTATAAATATAATAATAATCATAATATGACAACAAAACTTGACTGGTGTAATGGTTAAAGTTTTTATGGACATATCTCAAGGGTGTAATGGTTAAAGTTTTTATGGACATATCTCAAGGGACTTGCTTTGACTACCTGTTACAATTTAATTCTAACATTAACAATTTAATTGTCATATTTTGGTGGATAATGTTATTTTTGTTATTTACGTACATAATATCCGTAAAGATGTGGGAAAAATGTTTGTATAGAAATTATGTTACAAATTCGTCCAGAGTGAGATTTACTCACGAGAGTATTTTGCTTAATATATTTCAAACTCGTTTTAGTGAGTTTTTTTTACTAAATCAGGAAAAAAAATCACATTATACCCTAAATGTTAGCTAAACAATGACCTTGGTTTGAATTAATATCCAGAACTAAAGTTATAATCGTGTTAGTTAAAAAATATCAAAATGTTAGGATTACCCAAAAAAATATGTTCTTAATTTTAGGAATAATAAACAAATGAATTAGATTTTAAAGTCCATCAAATTTATGGATAATTGTATTGGAATTCAAATAAGATAAGACTAGAACACTCTTATATTTTTAAATTATAGTATAATATAGCACTGTTTTAAATGATTTTTCTTTTCTGACAACTTTCTATTGCGGAAATGTTAATTATTAGTTTGATTTTATCCTTACGATCAATAATTGTAGAAGCATAGAATCGATAAGAATGCAAAGTGATTTCCGTTGTAATGAATTAATTTTTGTAGTTATATTACAATGGATAATGGATAAGAATATAAGAGTGATATACGTGTGAAATCAAATTATTATTATATATTATATGTATCAATATCAAAACTAGAATTATATCCTGTAATATTTATTATAAAAATTAGAATAAGATAAGAAGTAGTTTGATATGCTTAATATAACTATAAATGTCGTTTTTACATTTAATAAAGGTCATAAACTAATGATAGGAATAAAAAAGACACTCGTAACTTAAAAAAATATGAACTAGTAATTCCCGTGAGTAAAATTCATGTGTAAATGTTTAAAATGTATATGTTGAGATATTTCATCGTGAATAATCTATATGAATAAAATGTTGTGCTATGAAAATTTGTGTTTTATTTTGAGACACATAAATTATAAAATATATATACAATTAATATTGAATTATAAAAAAATATAGAATATAATTTGTAAAACCTTTTCACTGTTATCATAATTGATATAGAGAATATACATTCTACATTCATTTATATAAAAATATGTATTATATATTAGTTATGATTATAATTATCATAAAAATAACTTTTTAATATGTTTTAGAAATATTTATAACTCGTAACATAAATACAAATTTAATCTCAAATAAAACATAATTTAAAATTTAAAGCCAACATAAACAAACATTAAAAATCAGAAATAAATAATAAAATTACATTATACAAACTTTGAATCCATTTAAATCACATTTAAATCAGTTAACATTATTGTAACATATATAATTCTAAAAATACTTCATGTTTATTTGTTTTTAATTTTTAAAATTTTGTCGTATATCTATTTATAATATTATTGTAAGGTCATGAACTTGATTCGATGGAATATAACAAATGATTCATCTATCAATCTTTAACTCACCATAGTCTCATTGGCCTACGCCTGAGGATGAGAGCATGTAAGGTCATGGGTTTGACCCGATGGCTGGTCATTTATGAATCATTTTTTGACTTGTGTATCTAACGTTATGAGGGAATACAAGTCAATGGATCTCAAACAATTAGTCTTAATCACTCAATTAAGACATAATTATGACTAAAGGTAGAGAGGTTAATTCAGTCTATTTATACCAAATTATACTCTTCAGAAAGGATCATCTAATACACAACACAAAGATTATTCTCAACTCATAATAATTTATACTATACTCATTATATTTTTTGATTTTACTGACTTAAGCATCAAAGTATCTTCTGCCGAAGGAGCTCCCTCAAATTTTAATCGACCTCAAATACATGTTGTATGTTTGACATCGTCAATACTCTTATCTAGAAGAATTATTAATTGACTCCATAACTATTTTTTCTATCTAAATACCTGCCACATATATAATGAATACCTACTTCATAAAATGAATTAGGAATAATATATATATATATATATATATATATTTGTATATTATATCATTCCATAAATTGTTAATGTTTTCTATTAATAAAATATATGACATAATCCTCACTCTCGTAATTATTAAGTTACATTTTACACTAAAATAGGGTATTATATTAACTAATTGATTAAAATAATTCAATTAAATTTATGATTAGTAATAAAAATTACTTACACTTATCATAATTTAATATGGACTATTTTTTGTGTGTTTTTTTTTTCTTTCATTACATTGCAGGTCCTGAAAATATTCTTTGCAAGTAAAAAGTGAAAAATATTATGAAGTTTAAGCTTATGAAGAAAACAACAACGACCATACAACTTGCAAATTGTTGTGAAAGAAGACCTTCTTCTCCTTTTTCCTTTTGCAACTCTTCCATCATCATAGCTTCTAGACTCCAAGCATCGCTGATGGTGTGGGAGTTTTGAATTTTGGAATATACAAAACTCTAGAACAGGCACAAGGTGTTGTTTTTTATGCAATGTAGAAATTTCATATCCGCACTTGTACTTCACCACCATTTACATTTTATTAGCAGTGCATTAAATTCTTTGTTTCCATTTTCAAGTTCTTTATAAAGAAAATATCGAAATGATAATTCTTATGTAGCTTAGGGATCATGTCTTGTAAGCACCAGCTGGCATGAGACACAACTTATACAATAAGGACACAACAGTGAAAAATCTGAAGTGTCCTACGATGATTTGAAATGTCATGTCTGATTAAGTGTACGTCTCTGCATGACACCCAAACTGCCACGAGACACAACACATAGCAGAAGGACTACGAAGTACTAAGTAAATTGTTTAAAATGGTAATGTTCATTTAGCTTTTAACATTTGTCTAAGAAGCACCAACTGGCATGAGACATGACATATACAAAGAGGACACACCACCCGGCAAAATCTAAAGTGTAGGATTTGATCATGACCTTCCTTTACGTGTCTCTGCTTCAAAGATTTTGGAGCTAAATACAATGCCTATTATATATGTCTTTTTTCAGCCTTCACCGAGCATCTGTCTTGGGAAACCTTTCTTACAATAGTGTTAGAAAAGAAAATATTCTGTCAGTTATGCAGTTGAAAATTGAACTCCAGAGCATCTTCATCACTTTTTTTCCACCACAATCAGAATCCAGCCCTCTTTAGGGTGAACATTTATCACTTCTCTGTGTAAACATGCAATCAGCAAGGACGATAAAAAGATTCTCCTGTTTCAGAAATTTAAGCCTTTTTTTAAAAAGTTGGTGGGGTTACTGATGCCAGATATCGCTGGAACAAAATTTTGTCACTCAAATATACTTCAGGGCTGGAACTTCAAGGTTCCATCCACTACCATTTTACTTTAGCAGTGCTTGAGGTCACAAAAAATTTTCCATACTGATTACACAAGGTTAACTGTTCCTACCCTGTCATCAAACTTATTCATCGATGGCTAGTCAATACAAATTGATGCGTGGTTTTGTTTAGTCACCCACAAGCACAGAAGACTGATTCTTGGCTATTCTCTTGTCGTTTTGTTTTGTCCACTTCAAATGAAAATACCTTGATCTTCACAGTTTGTCTGTGCTAGAAAAGTATGTACATAAGTACGTGTATATTAATACCTTTGAAACTACTTTAGCGTACTATTATTACTGAGCAGGCTAAGTCACCATGTCAGGACTGTAACAAGCTGCGCTTGTATTTTATCTTTACAGAGAGTGAAAATAGTCCAAAATATATATAGTGACTTTGATAATCACTGTGTTCTTTATTTGGAATAGTTTACTACAATAGTGATTCTTTTAATAAAACTAACAAAGTACTAGAATGCAAAAAGATGAAAAAGAAGTAGAGAAGTGATATTTTTATATCACCATTTCATTTTTTTAATTTAAATACTAAGACATATCATTATTAAAAATAGTTGTAAAATTGTTTTTTTAGTGTGTTAAAGTATCTCTTGGAAGAATGAAATATAAGTTCAAAGTATTTATCTTTTTCTCTGACTCAGAAAGTAAGGATTGGTATTAAATTTTGTTTTCATTATATTCATCGTATTAATTATGTATCCATTATTATCCTATTGTCTCACGTTTCCTTAATTATTGACTTTGTGAATTCAATACGAATTAATAATCTTCAAGACCACGTCAATGTGTATCGTAATAGCTTGTAGACAGCACTGGTTATAATTTTTAAAATAAAATATTACAAATAAACTTTAAATTTAACTTAATTTTATAAAATTAATTTATAAAATAGATTTGTATATAATTATATACTATCAAAATGTCTATATTTAGTGGATGTAGATCTGGTACATTTATTGAACTTACATATCACTTTAGAACTTCATTTCTGCGAGTAGAAAAACAATTGAGTTAATATGTATTGTTTCGGTATCCACGTGATCATATCACATATCTATCGCAACAAACAATTTTCACATAATATAATTATGAAGAAAAAATCAACATAAGAGAATATTTTCCCGATTTGCCACTGTCTTCTTTTGCCTTCTAAATACTTTAGTGTTCAGTGCTATTATTTGTAGACAATAATATCATCTTTATTTTTGCTTAATTAATAGGTTACCAAAGATATGCTTGCTGTGTGATTATATATACGTGTATGGTTGTCATTATATTATATTATTACTATTAGGAAAATTTCGATAATTATTATAAGTCATTTATCTGTCACGCAATAATAGCAGTTTAGTAACATGAAAAAAAGTTTTTAACAGATTGATATTTCTACTTTTAAATGAAGTATTAGTTTTATTAATTTTTTCTGTGAATTTAATAATTTTGAAAATGAAGTATTAATTTTTTCTTAGTTTGAATAGTATTCAAGGAAGGTTCCTCTCGCTTTCCACTTAACCATGGACATTGACATAATATCAGATGTTTTGTCTTCTTGAACTACTCAGCACCTTGCTCCAAATGTGTGGATATGAATATTATTTCAAATTTTATTGTCAATTGCAGTCAAATTAAATTTTGGAATAAGAATAGTTTTAAATTATAATAATAACAAAACCAAAACATCCCAAAATCGTTAATGAATGACATTGCCACTTGCTTGCTTTATTGCAATGAATGATCCGGTTTAAATATAAATAAATAAAATAAAGCTAAAAAGTATAACAGAAATTTTTAATTAATATAATTATTTTCTTGTAATAAGATAATATAGTTGTAATGTGATATTGTTGACTTTGGTGAAAATGCCAATTAGTTGAAGAGATAGTTACTCAAAGAAGTTTAAACAGAGAACATGGTAGTGGATGTCGAAAAACTTGATAAGTCTATGAAAAAAACTTGATAAGTTTATGAAAAAATTTGATAAGTTTATGGAAAAACTTGATAAGTTTATGAAAAACTGGATTTGCAACAATTTAAAGAGAAAATTCATTCTTAAACTAAGGAGGGTTGAACGAGTAAACAATAAGTATAAATTCTTAAAAAGTTAATAGGTTGGTTATTGACCTTATTATACTTTCATATTTCTTTTAAAATTATTTTATCATATTTATTTTTTGAATAAAACAAATAATAATATTATATTAAAATAATACAGATATATTAATGAGATAACATAATTAATATAAATATAATTAAATAAATTAAAACAATATTCAACTAAAAATAAATTAAATAATGTAAATAAGTAAAATAAATAATACTGAAAATAAATTAAATAATCTAAATAAATAAAATGGACAAGTGTCAACTAAAGATAAATTGAGTAATTTAATAAAGAAAATGGATAAGGTTAGTGATATGTCATTAAGAAAAAAACTATAATAAAATAAATAAATAAAATAATAAATGTTTCATTTCTGTTTTTTATCTTGATAACTGTATGCATTTTCTCCCTCTCTCTCTTATATTTCCCCAAATCACGTATTCACCCCCACCACCACATATATACGTGGTAAAAATTTGTTTTCAATTTTTTTTGTTTTAAAATTTGGATAGTGACAGTGACAATAGATTTTTTAGTGAATCTTGCTTGTACAAAGAGATAAGACAGACTTAAATGTCTTTTTTTTTATCATAATAAAATATTCATATAATGTTTAAATAATATAATTTTAATATATTGTATGATGTTACACTATATTTATGTCGAGCAACTTTTTTGTCAAAAAAATAAATTTAAAGTTATCAAAATACTTTATCTTGAATATGACATTGAGAAGTTAAGTAATATCTTGAATTTTAATACCATATCACAACTAAAATATTGAAAAAAAATACTACTAGTTATTTATTTTTATTAGATGAATGATATAGTTTATATAAAAGCTAAAATAAAGTTAAGAAAACAAAACAGAAAAATAGCACCTGTTTAATAATAATAATAAACAGTTATGACATATTATTTTTGAGAAGTAATAATAATAATAGTTTCAATATAGTTTTTCAAATGACACAGTAAAATACCTGCCATTTAACACCGATAATCTAACTCCTCTTATTTTACAATAACAAATTAAAAGATTAAAATTACATCATTTAAATTATGAGGATGAAGGATAGAGTTTGATATTTAGTGTTATTTAATATTTTTAATCAAAATTAAAATTTGATTTATACATAGTGTAACGGAGAGATATTAAATTTTATTAACTTTTCAAAATATAATTTTATTTGAATTTTTGTTTTTGATTCTTATGTTTTTTTTTAATTTGTAATTTTTTAATTTTTATGAAACAAATTATATATGATAACAAATGTTAAACTTTATTCTCAATAATTTACACTTTTACCTTAATTTCATTAAAAAATTGCTACGTATTAATAATGAATCAGAATGACTTGATTTTAAGATGTGAAAGATCAAATATATATAATTATATGTTTTATTTAGACAAAGTGATTTAAATTTATTGAATTCAATTATTTTATTACATAAAATATTTTAATAAAAAAGCATTGAAATATGACACAATCAATAATAATAATTTCTCTTAGTTGATATTCGTTAATGTATTTGTGTCAAAATTTGATAAAATTTATTTTAATATTAATAAACTTTTTTTCTCAATTGATGTTATCCAAAATTATTTTCACTTGTCGTCAATCAGATTTATTTAGATGGATATTAATCAGAATTATTTTTACAATATTGTTAATTAAATTTTGTTGTTGACTTGTTATTAATGTCAACAGAAAAAAAAATCTATTTAATTTTAACTTAAAAGTAATCACAGTTAATGTTGGTTAATTTTTTAATTAATATTAAAAATAAATCCTAAATTATTAATAAGATAATATTATTGTTGTCAGCCATAGAAAAAACATTCATTGCAAACATGAAAAAGTAGATAATCCCAACAAATATCAATTAGAAAATTCTAATTCACATCCAAAAAAAATATTCTTGTTGACATGAATCAAAAAAGTCATGATTAATATCAAACAAGAAATAAAAACTATTTATAATAAAAATAGTCACATCAACAGTGTTTAAATTTCAGTCAAATAAACAAACACCACAACTAAAATTAAGCTAGAAAATTAAAAAGATTTATAAAAAATCAAACATGAATTTGATAATATAAGGAACTTTAAATATTAAAATTTTTTAATAATCCAATTAGTTTCATCAAATTTAAAAAATTTAATTATTTAAATTTTTTTCTCAAGTAAATAATACATTTTATTATAAAATATTTGAAATTCCATGTAATTATCCTATTAAAGTTTGTTATTCCATACATTAAATAAATGAAGGACTAAGTCAGGAGCTAAGGCTCCTTATCCGAAAATCATTTGACGTGCAAATACATGGACTGTGTTCAAAAGAAAGGTAAACAGAAAAAATCATTAATATTTATTAATCAAATCTCAACAATGTGGACTCAATTTCCAAGCTCACGCGGTTCACCTCACGTGACAACCGACAAACACTAAGTCCAACCAACTTCAAATTGGGACCTCCATTAGCCATTTCAAGCAAAAAAATTCTTCAACTATACTCAAAACAATCCCAACAAGTATAATTTTTATTTCACTTTTTTAATTATTAATAATTATACTTTAAATTTAATTCAACCATATTATATAAAAATATATTTATGAATGATTTAATAAATTTTAATTAAAATAAATTTAAATGACTTTTTATAAAATGATTTGTCATTGAATTGAATATTATATATGAATCTAATTATTTGTCTTATTAAAGATGGATTAAACTAGAACTTTTATAAAATACTCAAACATGAAATACAGTGAAGTGTATGTAAAAGATAATAGTTTGGGTGAATATTTAGTATAACAGTGTGGGTGTGGAAAGAAGAGACATTGGTGTTACTAATAAAAGGTCTAAAATGAATGGTGTAGATTCTGGTGGAGGCTGATTGCAAGTGGTTAAAGAAGTAGATCCACCGACCTCTGCAGGTAATATTTGTCTGTTTGGTTTAACCTTAACTATGAGGAAACCAACCACATGAAATGAGATGGATAGGGATAAGAATCTCTGGGACAAATATTCATTTGTCGCCTGTGCATATGAAAGGCTTTTGAATAATCTGAGCCATAACTTGGTGTTTGATGAGATGAGATGAGATGAGAAAAAGAGATAACAAAGCCCATCCTCAACCATGTGTATTCAGGATTGAATATCTGGACATTGGCTGTTGCCTACTGTTTTCTCAATACTTTTTCATCAAATAGGATAACATCACTTCAATTTTCCATTATGCTTCTGCAACCCTTCTGTAGGGCTTCAGCCAGATTGGCCAACTGTAACCATGACCCCACCACCTCTTCCTTAGCTTTTTTCCTATATAAACTTCTCTTTCCTTAAGCCATCCAAAAAATTAACAAAGAGAGAGATACACAGCACAAAATCAGATTACAAACTCTTGTACTTGGGCTTATACCCAATTAGGAAACTCTTTTGGTTCTCAGTTAGATCAAACGGATATGGAGGTTGCAGTTGAACTTGAAGATGACCTATTCTTTGCAGATTTGAGCAAGGAAATTGCTCTCCTAATCATGGATGAAGATGAAGACCCTCTTGATTCTTCTCCTCCTCACTCTCTTCAGGTTCTTTTACGACTTTCATCTCTTCAAACTTCAAACTTCAAACACATGCACCACGCATATTTTTTCCCCTTAATTATAGCACTTTGGGGAGAACTTTCTTTGTCTGTTACAGTAATCTTAACATGGTTAAACTAATTTTCAGGCTTTCTCTGGGGCAATTTATCCTCCTCCACAGTTTACTTTTCTGTATGAGAATGCTTTGAGGAGAGAAAGCAAAGGGACAGGTGTGTTTATCCCCCAGGCAACACAGCCAAGAAGGAAACAGAGGAAAGGAAGAGCTAGTTCATATGCAAAACATCAAAAGAAGTCTCAAGATACCAGAATGGTTTCTCAAGTTCCTAACAAGAATTCTTTCAAATCCAGAAATGGCTAGAGGATACTATATAGATCCCTGTGAAAACCTGCATAATCTTACAAATTCTACTGATTAATTTCTTCGCCAAGTTTTAATAATTTGTGGATCTAATTCTTTAGCCAGGCAATAATGGTTAGTTAATTTGTATTGTTTATATATACAGGTTAATAATGTACATGGGAAAACCATATATACCAAAATATTAGGCATGGTGTAGGAAGGTTCACCCAAGGTTTTGCTGCCTTCCTCTGCAGACAAGCATTTCATTGTTATCTTATCTGGTTTCTTGTGATAAGTTTGTCATGGTTTCAAAGATATTAGTGTGACTATTTTATTCCCACTTTTCCTTTCTACTCCCTGTATAACTATACATCACCAAGTTCATCCTTTGTTTTTGAATTTGTATTTATCTATTAACTCAATATCTCTTCTTCACATGCTTCAATGTGTTAAGTAGCGATTGGAAATGAAAAAGAAAAAGAAATGAAGGGAAAAACAGAGGGGAAGTAAAAGTTTTTTATTCCATAGAAGAATCCAAAAAAAATAACTAAGGCTAGATACTGCCAATGGCTTTTAGGTTTGTTTTTTTAAGTAAGCTCTCTTCTTATGAAAGAAAAAAATTAAATTCGTTTTTTATATAATTTATTTAATATTTTTACTTACGAATTATGCATAAGTAAAAGGTAATTGTGTTTATTTCTAAAGAAATTACAAAAAAAACCGTTATAAAAAAATTATAATGGAGTAAGTGTTACAAACTTGTTTTAAAATTTATTTATTTTATAAAATCATTTTAATCAAAATTTAACTGAAGTTGTCTTTTTCACTTCTGGTTAATTTTTTTTTAAAAATCAAACACACCATTTTTATTATACGGAAATTGTGTTTATGTAATATTTGTGTATAGAGAGCTGAAAATATCCTGAACGGAAGCTGCTATTTTTTTCTAATCTAAAGCATCTCTCAGCCACCAGTTAACCGACAAACTATTAAGAAGCGTGTTCTCTGTAGAAAAAGTAGACCCAATTTTGAATATAGTTCGTATTTAAAGTAGACTTCCAAGTTCCACCACTCACAACATAATTAATAACATTTTTTTTGCATTGTGATGTATATATATATTTTCATTTAAAGTTTAGCGTTGAGATTGGATTGAAAGTTTAATTAACATAACTGTTGGTTTGAAGTTAAGTTTATCAAAATTAATTATACTTAATTTTGGACCTTAGAAATATTTATTTTAGATGAAATCAGAGTTGAAGTGAATTTATGGATTTTAATTTAGGAGAATATAAGTAAGCAAATTGAGTATTTTAATTTATTATACTTGTATTATCTGGATATGGATTTGTAGACCCTGAGATGGAGTGAAGAGTTTGGATAGTGAATAGTGAAGGAAAAGCTTGGAACCATACTTTCCTGGAAGACAACCTAAAAGAAAAAGTCACAAAAACTAACATAGTTTTCACTTTATCGTTTACTAGATCCCATTAGAAGCGTTGGAAAACAAAAGTGTTGTTTATGATTGCAAGCATAAGCTTTCAGATTTGCTTATAATAATAAATTTGTGAATCTTCCTGCCAAGATCTGCTGTTTAAGAATGCTTTTTTTTTCTTACTTGCAAGTTACACCAATTTTCCTTTTTTATTTTTTCAAATTTTATTCATAAAACTAAATATATTTCATTTTTCCAAAAATTTTCCTTATAGCCGACACTCTCAAGAAAAAAAAGAATTTCTTTATCCACGCCTTTTCTTTTTCGTCTCAATTTTTTATTGCCAGCCAAATACCTCAAGTGTAAGTTTTATCAATCCTTATCGTGTTAGACGCAATACCAAGACTCTATTTATTAAATTTCATTTAGATAATGTTGATCCAGAGTTTTTAAAGTTTATCTATTATATTACTATGATGGATAACAACAACTTCTATATTTTTTGTTTATTTTTTTGTCTATATAAGTTTCTCCTTTTATTACAAAACTAAAAACATAAAAAATAGAAGAAAATGAATAACTTTTGTAATTAAATCTGACTAAAACAACGTATTGGATTAAAGAGGTGTTTGAATCCGATTTTGCTTTGAGGTTGATGAAAGGGTGCATGTTGGAAGCAATATAAGAAGCTTTATTTTGTTGGCTATAAAGAATGGAGGGACACATTGAAAGGATCACTCATTGCACACTGAAGAGACAAGCCAGACATGGTACTACCATAGTGGCAGGGATGCTTCCTAGATTTTTAGGATATTTACCGCAACTTTCCTTCATCCTACATTTCACAACAAGAACATTTTCATCTTTCTTCTAAATCCATGCTCAATCACATATTTTCTATAATTCATGTAATGGAAGAGGCCATAGAGAGTGGCTGTAGTGGTGATGCGGCGGTGCGGTTTTGCTAGGATACTCTCTGCAACACAAGAAATCAACCAAAAAACAGAAGGCACAAAATCAAGAACAGAAGTAGAGTGATAGGGAAAGGAACCCTAGAAGATGAGAAGGGATTAGAGAAACAGAGGCAGGGAATATGCGAGAGAAAGATGAAAGAAACTTTTATTACTTTGTCAAAATCCTCAATTACAGATTCTCTGGCTGTGTTGATATAAAACACTCGAAAAAATAAAAGGAAACGGAAAATGGGCCTAAAGTTGATGAGCGGCCCAATACACATATATGCAGCCCAAATAAAATAAACACAACATTTCATCAGCCCCCCTCAAGCTGGGAATAGATGTTCTTCATTCCCAGCTTGGTATGTAATAAGGTAAAGATGTTGTGGGGAAGCAGTTTGGTTAGGATGTCTGCAACCTGCATGGAGGAGGAAACGGGAAGAAGTTTGAGAAGACCAGTTGCAACCTTTTCACGAACAATATGGCAGTCAATCTCTATATGTTTGGTACGCTCATGGAAGACTGGATTGTTGGCTATTTGGATTGCAGATTGGTTGTCACAATAGAGAACTGCAGGGTGAGCACTGGCAATCCGAAAATCTTGTAGAAGGTACATTAACCACTGGATTTCACATGTTGTAGCTGCCATGCCCTGTACTCTGCTTCTGAGGAACTTCTGAAGATAGTCTGTTGCTTCTTGGATTTCCATGCAATGAGAGAGTTGCCTAAAAATATTGAAAATCTAGTAATGGATTCTCTTGTAGTAGGACATGTTGCCCAGTCAGAATCACTAAAACACTTTAATTTAATGAAATTAGAAGAGTGGAAGAATATACCCGATCCTGGTGCAGATTTTAGATACCGCAAAACCCGAAAAGCAGCTTGTTGATGGTCTTTAGTTGGTGCTGTTACAAATTGACTAAGGTTGTTCACACTAAAGGTAATATCAGGTCTTGTGTTTGTGAGATAGAGAAGACGACCAATGAGGCGGCGGTAGGCAGATGCGTCTGTATCAGACAAGGGAGCACCTTGGGTTGGGGAGAGCCTAGAAGATTGGAGCATAGGAGTAGGCATGGGTGCACAGTTCAACATACCAGCATCATTCAACAAATCCAGAGTATATTTTCTCTAACAGAGATGAATACCTGTTGAGTTGCGTGCCACCTCAAAGCCCAAGAAGTAGGTTCGATCTCCAAGATTTTTTACTTTGAACTGTTGGTCCAGCAGATTTGTAATGTGGACAATTTCCTCAGTATCATTTACAGTGAGTACAATATCATCCACATACACAAGAAGAGCAGTGATGTTAGTGCCTTTATTTTTAAGAACAGAGAATTATCAGCAGTGGACAAGATATAATTATGAGACAACAAAAAATTAGATAGTTTTGCATACCATTGCTTTCCCGCTTGTCGAAGCCCATACAAAGAACGTTGTAATTTGCAAACATGAGTGCTGTTAGGAGGAAGAAGACCCGGTGGAGGTTTCATGTAGACAGTCTCAACGAGGTCTCCGTGTAGGAAAG
>Ga0123342_1006648_pt1 | contig 15867 bp, 5 predicted proteins | sample Turbeawhitnodule_FD_89960 | JGI IMG/M metagenome (GOLD analysis project Ga0123342, IMG submission 89960) | Root nodule microbial communities of legume samples collected from Mexico - Turtle bean Mexico white nodule | ecosystem: Host-associated > Plants > Roots > Nodule | place: Mexico: Nepantla... | reverse complement strand
TGCTTCATATTCATCTGCAATTTACACAAAAATTGAGATTAAATTTCTTCATTTGTTTCTTGGTTCAAAAAAATATATAATCAGATTCAATAATTCTCAGATTAGGGTAATTTTCTTACATTATGCAACAATTAAGTTCCAAAGTGTTCAATTTTCTCAATCATAAAAACTACACATTGGCACTTATCAACTATATGTATTCATAAAGAATTCTAAGAACATACTATATGGAAGCCTATTATACCAATGAAATGATTCTCTATGAATAAATCCTAAATTAGCCAACTTATCAACACACGCATTCCCTTCACGAAAAATATGAGTAACCCTAAACCTGATTTTCCCACAGTAATTAAAACAAGTATTTCATCGATTACGAAGCATCCATAGAACATTACTCCTAACAATAAATGTAGCACAAACCAAGGCAAAATCACATTCAAGTCATACATTAGTATGCGTCATCTTTGAGCTTCCTCCATAGCATGTATAACTCCATAAAACTCAGTAATCATAGTAGTCTGAACTTCAAGAAACGCAAAAAAAACACCAATAAACTTCCCTATACTCCCACAGAAAATACCTCCACAAGTAGCAAGACCGGGATATCCCCTAGCAGCCCCATCAGTGTTAATTTTAACCCAGCCTAGTAAAGGGAACTCTCATCTAAGAGGAAAAGGACAAAGAACTTTACCAATACTAGTAATAATACCAAAAAACTTAATCACATTGAAATCCAACATATCAATCTTCATTGAAGCTTTGGACGAATTTCCCACTAGACAAGTTAAATCTTAATTACCGAAATAGCTCTATAAACATCAATTTTATCCTGAAATCTAGCATAATTCCTCATACGCCATATCGTCCAAATAGAAAAAAAGTTATCATAGCAAGCCTAATCAATTTAACCAAAGGACTACCATCACTCTTAATAAAAGAAAGAAGACATCCTTATTAGAGAAATGAGAAGTAAGAAAAATCTGTCGAACCCAACTCCAAATATGCAAAGCATTAGAACATTTAAAAAATAAATGTTCGAATAGATTCATCGTGCTTTTCACAAAGCGTACACATAGAACATATATGCAAACCTTTATTCTGAATATGTTGATTTGTAGGAAGTCGTCCATGAAAAACTTTCAGAGTACTAGAGTTTTGGAAGGCAATGAAGAACAAATGAATTTACCCCAACCACAGGGAACTCCAGGTTCCAAGAAAAAAAGTCCTAGCCAATTTAAGAGTGAAACGATCAGACTCGTCTAGAATCCAATTAGGAATATCCTTTTCCTCTTTAACCATGGTATGGTTTAAAAAAATGAGGCATCTGCTGTAAAGACAAGAGAATATTCCAATCACAACCAGACCAAAACTAAGAGACTGTATTCGGAATGCTAGCACCATCAGATAACCCTGCAATATTTGCTAAAGAAGTTGTAGCACACCATTTATTATTTCAGAAATTAATAAAAGAACATGTACCAACATTCCAAGAAGTATAATAAAGTATAGTAGAATAAAACTGCTTAATTATAGACAAAAAGATGAGGATCTATAAATCATTCTAAACTCGTATTTTTATTTAAGAACCCTGTCTTTCAAGAGAAAAGACCAAGGCTTATTGCTATAAGCAAAGTTCCAAGCAAGCTTAAGAAGATACGCATTATTTTGATGATGAAGGTTAATAATTTTCAAACCTCCATTCTCAAAAGGAGAACAAATCGTAGCCCAATTAACGGTAGTTATGCCTTTTTTCAAAATATCACCGGTCCAAATAAAATTTCGACACCACTACTTAACTTGCTTAAGAAGTGAAACAGACCATTTATACATATTAAAGCTATAAGCTAGAAATCCAGTAATCAATGTATTGACCAACTGAATCTGACCCATCATGCTAAGAGATTTACCTTTCCAAGATGCTAGCTTCAATTTGACTTTGTTAGCCAAAGGTTGAAGAAATTGACACTTTGGAGCACCAACAAAGATAGACAATCTTAAATAAGTGAAAGGCAAACAATCATTACTACAAGAAAGAATACATTGAATTTTGGTGACAAATCTTGCAGAATTATCCATGGTGAAAAAAAATACTCGTAGAATTATTAACATATTGACCCGAAAACTCACCATATGTTTTAAGAAAAATACTCAAATTTCTAAGAGACTTATTATTCGTCCTATAGAGAACAATTATGTCATCAACATATAAAATATGAGAGGGAATGAGATAACCTTTTGGACTAACCATATGTATAATCTTTTTATCAATCACAAGCTTAGAGATACTTCTACTAAGAACTTCCTCTGCAAGACAGAAAAGTAAAAGAGACAAAGGATCACCTTGTCTAACACCTCTATTACAAGGAAAATAACCCACCAAACTGTCATTTATTATGATAGAAAACATAGTTGATTGTACTAATCCAACCGACGAGGGATGAAAACCAAAGCGTGTCAAAACTAATAATAAGAACTTCCAACTCAAAGTGTCAAAGGTTTTATGAATATCAATTTTGTAAGTCATATTACCTTCTCTAACTTTTTTAGAAAGCATGTTAATAGCTTCATAAGCAATACCAATACAATCATGAATTTGTCTACCCTGCACAAACCCATATTGATTAGGAGAAATTATTCTAGCAGCCACAAGTGCAAGTCTATCCGCTAGTGTATTGAAAATTATCTTAAATTTGAAATTAGCAACAACATTAGGCATGTAATATTGAATGGATTCAATATCCTAATGTTAGAATCGAGGACCTTAAACAAGAAGGGATTAATTGTTTATAAAATATTTTCGCAAACTTTAAAGACATAATGAAAGTCAAAGAAGAATCACAACCAAAGGAATGAAAGAACACAAGTTATAAAATAATTTTAATTGAATTTCAGAAATTCAATCGGTTATATATAAGTATATATTTTCCATTTATAAATTATATGGAAGTGCATGAAAGAAGGATTGAGGTGTAGGGAAAATTTGCCAACAAAAATTATTTACTAAAGTTGTCTGCGCGACCCACAACTTCTACTAAAAAGTTAAAAAACATTATTTTAAAATAAAAAATTTAAAATTCTGAAATTGTAGCTTTAAATACAAATTTTACAAAACTTTTAAAAAAAATTATTAATATTCAAGTTGTGTTGCATCATGTGGCCACTTAAAAAAAAAATATATAAAATCATACATTTAAGCATGACTTTAACTATAAAAAGAAACCTCAAATTTATATGAAGAAAAAATTCTATATTTCAAAGTTGCGTTTCAAAACCAGACTTATTTATTTTTCTAAAAAAAATATTCATCTTAAAATAAACGAAACAAAATTACACCATTTACCTTAAGAGAAAACCTAAAGTCTCATCTTTAATCCATAACCAAAGGGTATTTGACTATATTTACGTGTAAAATATGAAATGTCCCACGTAAGCAATTATACCTGTTTAGCTTTTATTTTGCAAATATTTACAATCAATTATTGTACGTTGTAACTGGATTTTAATGAGATACACGAAATCACACATGAATGAAATAAAAAGTTCAATTAAATCACGCATGAAATACAAATACAAATAACATGATTTTCGTATGGTCCCGTTTCCTTTTATGGTTAAATTTAATGTTTTTGTTCAATAAAATACAAAGATCTCATTTTTGTACGTTATTCGGGAAATTTTGTCTTACATGTCTCAAATATATCCAATAGTTTCAAATTAATTATGCTCAACTTAATTTAAGACAATACTATTTAGCATATGAAAGAAATAAAGTTGATGCAACATATGTTGTTTTTCTTTTGTTATGAAAAGTAAGGATTCAAGCCATGTTCAATCCCAATGTGTAACGTTTTCAACCTTTTCTTAAAAAAAAAGAGGTTTTTTTTTTTGTCTTCGTATGACTTTAACTGAAGTCATTCACAGTTGCACTACCATAACTACTGTCTCAGCTCTCATTTAATATATTTTGTGACCTTCATTTATAGTTTACTGTTCTTTCACTGCTTTATTATTTAAAATGCATGAGTTTTGTATGTTTTATTTTCTTCCTTTATCTATGAAATATTAAATACTCTGCATCTCCGATAAACTTTTTAGAGATTATTATTCATTAAATCATTTGTGCATATATTATTATTATTATTATTTATTATTATTTGTGCATATGTTGTTGTTTAATACATGTTTGGATAATGCAAAATGTTAATGCTATGGTTGTTTAAAGTTTAATAAATTAGAAAATAGTCCCAAGATCCTTAATCAATTGATGCATATTAAATTTATTTTATAATTTTAACTACGGTTGAAAATTTCTTATAATTAGGATTTAGATAAAAAAAATTATAGATATCACATATTTTTTTAGGAATAAGCTGAAATTTATCAATTAATTTTTAAGTCTTTAACCTAATTGTTGATCGATTATTTAATAAATCTCATTAAGAATGAATATTTTTCTTTAAGTAATTTAGAATTTATGAACCAGAGAATGAGAGTTAAAATAAATTCATGAATAGTAAATTAACCGACAATCAAAATTGTTGGATAAGAATTAAAGTGAATTGCGTGAAAAAATTAGTAAAATTAATCTCCAGTGTCTATTTGTTTATTTGAATTATCTTTTGTTTATATTACTTTAATATATTTTAATCCAATTTTTTTTTGTATGTTGTTATAATCAAATAATCAAATAGATGATAGATTATTTTTTTTTATAATCAAATAATTATATAACAAGCATTTATGATTTTATAGATGAATTCTATGTTTTGACTAATGTCCGCTTGTAAGTAGTGATATGTTTGTTAAGAAATTGTTAATAAATCAAGATAAAATATCATGAGTATAATTGAGTAGGAATTTAGTACACATGCAAGTTCATGTCACTATATATCTTTATGAATTAAAACATATTTACATATGTAAAACATGATTTCATTATCAATTTATGATGATAAGCATGTGTTTTTTAACATTGTAGTTTCTCAATTCTATGAATATTTTTTTATACTTTAGTGTAGTATTCTCGAATTAAAGTGATAAGTATAAGGTTTAGAAGGAGAAAGTTCTTCTCCATTTGGGTTCGATGAGTTTGATTATATCATTATAAAAAAAAGCTCTAACTATCATTGAAATCAACACTCAAAAAATATTTATCTTTATATAAAAGTTACATGTTTAATCACTTTTATATGATGTTCATAAAGACCAACATGTTAGAAATTTGTGGTTATGTTGACAAATACGACAATGTTAAAGATTTACTAAAAACTATTGATGAACAATTTACCACATATCATATCATAAGTCTCTTATATTTATAATGTCATTTTCATACTTAAATCTCATTGGTATTAAAAGAGTGTCTGACTCAAAGTCCTAGATGTTATCATGTTTAATTTTTTTTAGTATATTGTATTTTGAGTATTTGACCTCATCAATATGTTCCTTTTAAAATCTATTATAACACACAAATATAAGTATTTATAATGAATTATTGATCATACATGGTTAAGTGAAAGAAATTTTACTAAGTGAAGAGGAAAAAATGTGAAATTGACTACTTTTAGAAAGAATAAAAAAAACCAACTAAATCACAAGGAAACAATTTCTTCACAACCAATTATATAAATAAACAATTTAAGTGTTTATTTTGTAAAAAATAACACATAAAAAAAGATTGTCTAAAGTTTAAGAATTAACTAGAAAAGAAAAAATATTTATTTATTTATGTTTATTATGAATTAATTCGGTTAATATTAATCATAATATAAGATGGATCGATTATGATTCTATAATCCATACTTGTAATATGCTGTTGGATATGCAAAAACTAAGGAGAACAATAAAAAGTGAGCAAAACATTTATTTTCAAATGACAAAAAGAAGTTTACTTGAGTTGTTAGGATGTACAATTTAGTTTTAAGTAGTCGTAATTTATTTTTAAAAAAGACTTTTTATGTTTCTAATTTTTCTATGAACTTGAATTTTATTTCAACACTTGTATCTTTGGATTTTTCTTTTAATTTTATAGATTATATTTTTGCTTTGTTGAATAAATCTAAGGTTCTAGTCAACTATGTTATGTGATGATCTTTAATTTACAAAATGATGTTCCTTATAACTTTATGTATGTTTTTGTTAGACTAAAAATGATGTGTTGTGAATGAAGATTTCTCTATGTTGTGGCACTAAAGATTGAGACATATCCATTAAGAGAATTAAACAACTAATAAACAATAAAATAACTAATTACTTTGATTTTATTAACTTTGAGACTTGTGGCAATTGTATTAAGGGTAAGTAAAATAATAAGTAATAGGGTTGAAAAAGGAGTTCAAACTACTAAATATCATTATATAAATATTTGTTTTCCATATATGAAAGTAGTCTGAAATACTTTATCACTTTTATGGATTATTACTTACTATATGTATCCCTCTTGATTATGTGTTAATATAAAGAATATATTGAATGTTTATTTATTTAAGATATACTTCATAGTACATTTAAGTGAAAACTATACTTAATTATAATTAACATTCATAAAGCATAGGAGATAGATAAATCTGAACTATTTTTTTAAAAATATTTTTCTTATATGTTATTAAGTACGTTTTATATCCATTACTAATAGTTTTTTAAAAATTATGAGGTTTGCAAAGAAAATATTACTACAGATACCCTAATTAGTAATAACTGTTGATTCATTAGCCATTTCTTTAAGAACGCTTGTTAACATATATTTCTATTTTTATTTTCTTGAGCTTTTAACACAGCATACTTCTTATTTTTATTTACAATTTGTAATAGATGAAATGGAAGATAATAAAAATCAATATAATAAAAGTGATAATGCATTTCTAAATATATAGTGTAATTAATTTGATGGTTGAGTGTGATTTCACATCTCGAATGCACACTACAAGAAAACTATGAAATATAAACCAATTTGTAGAAATCAAAATAATTATTTGCAATAATAACTAAATTAGAAACCATTTTAGAAACTAAAAAGAAATTTAGTTTCTAAATTAGTTTATATTATTTTCTATTATTGTTAAATAATTTTTAAATTGGTATCTAATAGGTTTTTTTACCAAATTTATAAACTAAATAATTGGTAGTTAAAACCTTAATTGTTAATTAGATACCAATTTAAAAACTATTTAACAATAATAGAAATTAATTTAAAATTATTTTTTTTTAATTTTTAAAATGATTTTTATTTTAATTTCTATTGTAATTAATTATTTTGATATCTAAAAATTAATTATTATTTAATGATTTTTTATTTTTTTTTAAGAGAAACTTACATAATGGAAGACTAAACATGTAATAGTTACATAATCGAAGACTAAACATGTAATAGATATGGCAAAGATTTGAATGGTTGAAACAGTGACACATGAAATGGGTGTTGCAGTTTTGAAAGCAAAAGCTTCAAAGTGGAAACAGTGAAAAGTAAAAGGGTGATTGGTTTTTGAGAAGGATGGAATGAATAATGAGAAATTGCATTGCTGTAAAGCCTGCAACTCTATGCAAGGATTGACCAATACACACAATGGCTAGTTAAAGCTGCCACTGTGAGATTCTCTTCCACTTTCATTTTGGAATTCGCAAATATTTTATTTATTGAAAGGCACCTTAAGAGGCCACCACCATTTCGTCGTTTACTGTTTCGTCCTTTTCCCATCATCTCTCTTCCATTGACATTCTTCGGATTTTGTCTCCCTTCTTTTCCACCTAAGACATTTACCTCTTTCTTCCTTCAGCACTTATCTGCATGAATCAAACCAAATCCTTCTTCATTCCCTTCCAACTTTCATTACTTGTCATTGTCAACCCAATTCATGTGGTCTACACATGCTTTGCAACTCACCATCACTTTTAATTGCAATTATTTATATGATTAATGTATCAGTAGTTTATTTGTGGATGGATCTAGTTTGAAATTCCGATAATAATAACAGCACGCATGTCGCATATACAGTATATAGAAAAGGGTATGTTGTTAGCACCAAAAATTCACATGATCAGTACCTGCTTCCATGGCAGAAACAACTGAAGAAATGTAAAATGTAGAATTGAGTTGCGTGTCGTATTGTGTTGGTTGCAGAATAAGAGCCAGAGCAGAAGCATAGCACATTGGAGTCAACCACAGTGCCACAACATATAATAGTGTGTCTGCATAGTACGACTAAATGTATCATTTGACTTACAATTATTTTAATTAAGCTAAGTTTTAAACTCAAATAAATGAACAACTGTTTATCAGATTTTAGCAGAATTAATTATAAAGAATAATAAGTGTGTTAAGGTGCCTCTAAATGGAATTTTTGTGTTCTATCTTTAAATCTAACTTAATTTTATAAAATAAAATTTATATTTATATAATATTTTATTTTATTATTGTCTCACTTATTTAATGGTTGGAAATTAACTTAATTTTATAAAATAAAATTTATATTTACATAATATTTTATTTTATTATTGTCTCCCATAATTCACTTATTTATGGTTGGAAATTAACTTAATTTTATAAAATAAAATTTATATTTATATAATATTTTATTTCATTATTGTCTCCCTTATTTATGGTTGGAAAGATTATTTTCTAGTTAAATAGCTTACATGTTAAGACAAGACAACAAACTGCCTTTGTTACTTGTCTGGTTATTCATTAGATAAAAATTACTCTTGCTATTTTCATGGTTATTTTCTTTTTAAATTTTGATAAAAACACTTTTTAAATGATATACTCAGAAAAAAATATTATTTTTTAATTATAATATAAATAAAATTACTTCTTGAAACATCAGTACAAATAGAATTAGTTTTTTAAGAAACAAGTTCAAATAAGTTATACAATAAAATATAAGTTCTAATAAAAATTAACATTTCTTTACAAAAATTAATTTCATACATCTAAATAAAAAAACTTAAATCTATTAAATCAAACTTTAAATTAATTTTTAATTAATTTTTTTCTCATCAACAATTTTAAATCATTATGTTTTTAAGTAAATTTGTTACGTCAAATGTAAATCTATAAAAAATATTTTATATATTTTATTAACAATAATAGATAAATTAAAATAGAATACTAAAGTATTACAATTTTTTTACATTATTCTCAATGTACATTTGTGCACAAAACTACTGTACAGTAAAAAAATATTTCATCAATATTATATTACAAAACATTTATTTATCAAATATTATATTACAAAACATTTATTTATCAAATATTATATTACAAAACATTTATTTATCAAATAAAATATTATCATATACTTCTCTTATGTTTAGTTTTTATTGAATTTTATAATGACATAGGCATAAGGTAGTCTATTTATTCTTTTATTTATTTTATTTAAAATTATAAATTATCAAGATCAAAGTGTTTTAGTCATTTTTTAAATGTTCAGTTGTGTTTTAGTGTATTGAAAAGTGTTTTTTGAATGTACTAAATGTTGTTAAACTATATGGGTGTAAAGAAGAATACTTTAGCTAGTTTGCTCTTATAATTCTTTATGAATAGGTATAATCTACCTATGTATCGTTTGTGTTAACATATGGGTTTTGGTCTAGTCTTCCATATTTTTGTATTTTCTTTCTTTTTTTCTTTTTTTAATAATATTTTTTTCATGTGATGACAGATGATTGTTGTTACTTGAGGTGTCAGCTTAGCTGTCAAGTTGCATAGTAATGCATAACACGAAAACTTTATATAAAAAAGAAGAAGAATACTTTAATCAATTACAAACATAAATTAATATATTGAAATTACTCAAGTATTTCAAAGTAAAACTCAGATTATCATTCAAAAGTCAATAATCAGATTGTTTGAATAAATTAAAATGATATTTTAATATATTAAAATATTTTTTGATGAATTGAAATGGATTATAACATATTTTAATCTATTATGACTTGTTTTAGATAAGAACTATCTCCATCATTATAGTATAATTACTATAGAAAAATCCTGATAATCTTTACAAGTTAGAAAAACACTTCTTAGAATTACTTTATTAAATTAATGACATTAGGATTGTTAAAGGTACTGTTATGTAATTATCTCTGTAATATGATTTTTATATCAGGTGTATCTAAATAGAATATAAACTCTCTAAAAAAAATGAATTATGAGAACGTGTGACTTGAATTAAAAATAAATTATCTAACTATATATCCAAAGGAGATGACCGTTTATAGAAAAAAATTATTCTTTAACAAAGGTTATATTTAGTGTTTTTTCAGTTTTAACTTCCGTTAAATGTGTTATCCGCGTTTTATTTTTCTCCTGAAAGATACAAGATCGTTAATGGATTACCGGCCATTTTGAGTAATCCCTGGAAAATCAATTATTTCCCGACAATTTGGAAAACTCCTGTTACTTCTAGGGGTTTTTAGACATCGTTACTTTCAGAGTTTTCAAACCCCATCACTTTTAAGGGTTTTTCAAACCCCCATTAATTTTATTTTTTATATTTTTAATGATTTGTTTTTTAATACACATAAATTTTAAAACAACTAAAAAAATGATAAAAGACAAATATTTTAAATTTTTTAAAAATTCAATTAACTCTGAATAACTTAAATAAGTTAGTGATACCACATATATTTATCACCATTTTAATTAAAATATATAAAATTTATAAAAGAAATACAATATTTTAGGTCCAATTAAGTTTTTAGGTCAACTATTTTGAAGAAAAGCACATTATTGATATGATGTTGAACCAACAAACATTAAACAAAAATAATAAGATTACATTTATAATCTGTTAACTTAAAGTATGAAAATGAGTTGTTTACATTTATCACGATACTTATTATCATTATCACATATTATCATTATCACATGAAGAAATACGACAATCAATATTAAAAAAAATCATTTGTGTGAGGAAGAAAAATTACAATCCAGGTTTTCAATAATTTATCTTCAATAATTTTTTTTCTTTTTCGGCCACAATTTCGTCATTCTTCTTCACTTCTTTTGTCTTTTCTCTAATTTTTTCATTCTTTAAAAGAAAATAAAACATGATACGCATTAGTCATAAAAAAAAATCATCAGAAATAAGCATATATCAAAATGGAAAAAAGTGAGGAAATTATAACTCTTTAAAATTCAAACTATATGAAAGGAAACCATAAAAAAAAAAGTCATTTCAACCATAAATCATTAGCAACAACACAAAATCAACAACATAAATAAACTATAAACTTCGAAAATTGCTTTTGAAACAAAATAACAAGAACTAATTGAAAATCATGAGCACAAAATTATTATGATTTACATTTATAGCAAAATGTTAATTTCAAAATAAAAATTGCACATAAACAAAAATTATAAACACGAACATTTTGATGATCAAAGAGTGCAACTACTAAAACTGAAATCTGAAAAATGAAAAAATATAGATTAAAAGTAGAGTTAGGTTTTTATTTTGTATAGAAGACAAAATCAAATCAAGAATTTGGATCTTAAAATTGAGTTGATCTAATTACATCTTAAAGAGAAAGACATGAGACTCCCTGGTGCGGATCCTTCAATGAAAATTAGTCTCAATCTCGATAACAATAAAAACTAATGCTATTAAAAATGCAAAGAAAAAGGGTTATCCAAATACATATTTTCTTTGTCGCCAACAAAATTTTGGAGAAAAGCACACCTTGGTCAGTGTTATGATATTTATAACACGTTTAAAATAAACTTTTTTATTTTAATTTTCTTTTTCTCTTGAAACAAATAGTAATTAGTAATTGAATATACTGAAAATTGATACATTCACTCTTTATGCTATTATTGAGTGACAATTGCCAAAATAATAGAAATTTTATTTAATTTTATAATAAATCTTAAAATTAAACCTTTTTTTTTTTTTTTACTTGGTGGTTTAAGAAATTTTAGTAAACAAAGAACAAAATGTGGACGTGGATTCTACCTAGCCACTAGTTGGAGAATATAATCTTCTGATATTTTATTTTAAATACTATGGTATGTGAACAAGTGGCACCAAAATCTAATGATTCATTCATAATAATATTGAGCTAAGACAGTTTTGTTAACAATCAATTAATTTTTTCTATTTTTCCAAAAACATAATTAACTTTTTCCTGTGTAAAATTCTTGTAAGTGTAATTGTGTTTTGAAAAAAAAAATTAAGATATTCCCCACTCTCTTAAAAAATAAAAAAAATTAAATAATATAAATTTATTTATAACTTATTAAAAAGTATTAATATTTAAGAGAGTTTAGAAAACCTCTACTAGATGTAGGTCTTACTAGAAGTTTAGAAAATCTCTACCTGTCATATTAGAGGTTATAATAACCTCTATTAATAAACTTTTACTAAAATTATAAATTTTTATAATAAAATATAAATCTATACAAATTATCATATATTTTTAAAAAAATATATATATATAAATAAAATAAAATGAAATATCACACATATTATAATCCATTTTACATTATTGTACACTTGTGTATAAAACTGCAAAGTAAAAAAAGTATTTCATCAATATTATAATAAAAAACACTTATTTATCAAAAAAAACTATTTTATGTACTTATCTTATGTTTAGATTTTATTGAATTTGATAATAATATAAACATAAGGTAGTGTATTTATTCTTTTATTTATTTTATTTCAAATTATAAATTATTAAGATCAAAGTGTTTTAGTCATTTTTGAAATGAAATGTTCAGTTGAGTTTTAATGTATTGAAAAGTGTTTTTAATGTATTAAATATTCTTAAACTATATGGGTGTAAACAAGAATATTTTAATCAATTACAAACATAAATTAATATATTGAAATTACTTAAATATTTTAAAGTAATAGTTTCTTAAGAAAATAATGACTATCAAATTATACGAAATTATTATACATAATTATTATACGCTTATATAATTATACACAATTAATCTGATAATGATAGAATATCATGATTAGTGAATCACCACATAATTAGTTTGTAATTTGAAGAGAAAGTCTTCATACACTTATATATTTCATAAATACACACAACAAAATAAGGAATTATCATTTTTCTTACCATCTTCTTATATACCATTTTCTTATAGAGTCAGATTATCATTCAAATAGTCAAATTATCATATTGTTTTAATAGATTAAAATGATATTTTAATCTATTAAAATATGTTTTGATGAATTAAAATGGATTATACACTACAAGAAAATAATGAAATAAAAACCAATTTTTAGAGACCAAAATAATTAGTTGTAATAGTAACTAAATTAGAGACCATTTTGGAAACTAAAACAAAAATTGGTTTCTAAATTAGTTTCTATTATTGTTAAATTGTTTCTAAATTGATATCTAATAATAGAAACTAATTTAGAAACCAATTTTTGTTTTAGTTTCCAAAATAGTATTTAATTTAGTTATTATTGCAACTAATTATTTTGGTATCTAAAAATTGATTTCTATTTCATGATTTTCTTGTAGTGATAACATATTTTAATCCATTATAACACTCTAAATCCTTTCTTAAGAATGAGATAATCTTTACAAGTTAAAAAAACACTTGTAATTATCTTTGTAACCCTATATAGGATTTTTATATAATAGACATAAAGTGTATCTGAGTACAATATAAAATTCATTTTGTCTATCTCTCTGATCTTTCTCTTCTCTCCCTTCTTCACCTTATCATTGAACAAATCACATTTTATCACTTATATATTTTCTAAATAAGATATGTATTTAGATATTTCCCTTCAACTTAATTAGTACATGAATAGTTGAAAGGAACTTTTTGAACTAAAAAAATGGATTATGAAAATGTATGGCTTCAAAAAAAAAAAATACTTTTTACAATTATACTTACTTAAAAAAAGATGTGTTAGACTATATTTATGAAGTAGATAACCGTTGATAGATTTTTTCTGACTTATAAGAACGGTGTATCCAACATGAAACTGAAGTAGATGGGTTTCAAGTAAATGACTATTCTAATATCGAATGAGAAAAAATAAATTTAAATAATTCAATTTATACTATGTTGAACAATATAGTTTAAAAAGGAAAAAAAAAGTTAGTAATTCTATTGTTTATTATATAAGGATCCAGATCCAAAAATCCGGATTCATACCTACATATAAAGTTTTCCAGGCCCCTTGCTAATGGGGGCTAAAACTCTAGAAATTAAAAATGTCAAAATATAAATCAAACTTGCTTTTTCAATTTTTTAAAACTTTCTTGAGAACTCAATGTGTCATTTCCAATTAAATTTTAAAATCATGATATCGATCGATGATTAAATATATTTCTTATGATATAAGAACCAATAAATATTTACTTTTCTATTTGTTATACCTCTCAATTGATAAATTGTTCATTATATATTTATTGTTTTCAGAATTTGAAGAATTCTTAATATTATATATCAAATATTTGTAAAATATATTTTTACAACCAGTTAACTTTATTTTTTTTTATCTCACTGATGATCATATTGTTTGATTGTAAGATAATTTTATCCTCATGAGAAATGTAAGCTATGATAAACTCTATCTTTCTCCTTTTTCCAACTCTCTAGATATAATATTCACTCGTAAATTTATATTATAATCATAATCATAATGTAAAAACAAATTATTTTTATAATATTAATTTTTAAAGAGTTATAAAATTTAGTTATATTTTAATGGAAATTAGTTATATAAATAAAATATTGTACAACTTTAAATATTAATTTATATGATAATATAAATAATAATTTTAATTTAACATATTTATATATATTTATAATTATTGTGATACATAAATTTAAATTATAGTATTTATTAAAATACTAAAAAAATAAACAGTAATTATTTAAATATATCAATTAAAATTTTAAAATATTGTATAACATATTTTATATTTTAATAATTTGGAAAAAAACAAATTAAAATCAATATTTTGAAAATTATAAAAATTGTGGTGAAAAATTAATATTTAAACTGGTAGACTGAAAGGTTGAAGGATCGAAAAGGCCGAATGACTTGTAAAACGACCTATTAAACAACTATCAATATTATGTATTTTTTGTTGGAACAATGACACATAAATATGATAAAAGATAATTAATTATTAATTAAATACAAAATTATAAAATAAAGTTTGATTATAAAAATTAATTAGTGAACCTATTGCGAAGTGAAGATAAGATAATAGACAGAATTAATAGTTGGTATAAATAGCAATTACTCCCACCTTTTGTGCGTCATATTGAGGAAGAGGAAAGTCAAATTACTAAAGAACAAGTTGTTAGTGAAAGTAATTGAAAGATAATGAAAATTTAACTAAAGATACTCTTCTTTGTGTAAGAACAATATTTAAATGAATTTATATTACATTCTATCATTATTTAGTTTGGTATGTTTGTGAACCAATATAATTGTGAATTATTATATATATTTTATTATTTTGATATATTCCCAAAATATTTTTCAAGTGTTTTTACCTTTTTTTTTATCTCAAAACAAAGGTTACTATAAATAATAATTTGTAATATAATATTTTTATTAACAAAGTATTTTTAATAGGTTTTTGTAGTAAAAAACTACATTCATTAAGTATTTATTAATCCATATGAATTAACCTTAAATATTTAATAAAATCTGTAAGAAATAAATTAGAGAAAGTAATTGAAAACAAGGAAGTTGATTGGAAATAGACAAAAACATAAATATTTTTAATTGATAGATTTCTTCATCCATGCGGGCCGTGGAGTGTATGTCTAGACTTAATTTGAAACGGTTGTGGGCTAGGTGGCCTGACCTACTATCATTGTAAGTAACTCTATTTTATTTTATTTTATATATTATTATATATAATAAT
>Ga0123342_1006647_pt1 | contig 15868 bp, 9 predicted proteins | sample Turbeawhitnodule_FD_89960 | JGI IMG/M metagenome (GOLD analysis project Ga0123342, IMG submission 89960) | Root nodule microbial communities of legume samples collected from Mexico - Turtle bean Mexico white nodule | ecosystem: Host-associated > Plants > Roots > Nodule | place: Mexico: Nepantla... | reverse complement strand
ATAATAAATAATAAATAATAAATAATAAATAATAAATAATAAATAATAAATAATAAATAATAAATAATAAATAATAAATAATAAATAATAAATAATAAATAATAAATAATAAATAATAAATAAATAATAATAATAAGATTTTTCGCAGGCCATGGAAAGATTTCCTTTGACGACATTCCACTGTTATGAACTTCACTTCATGTATCTGTTCGTCCAACTGCCTAACAGAAATCAAACTTTTCGTCAAGCTTGGAACAACTCTGACATCCTTCAAAGTCCAAAAACCAACTGGTGTCTTCAACACTATGTCACTCATGCCCGTAAAGAGTTTTGTTGTCCGCTAGTCTTACCTTTCCAAAGTCTCCAATAACTAGATTCTGCAATGCTTCAGAATCCATGACTCAGGAATCCACATTGTTATTCGCGCAACAGACTAAAAGGTCCTCGTCCATGAAGTCTTTTGCAATATTGACTTATTTATCATTTGGGCATTGATTCCTGAAATGCCCCACCTCCTTGTAGTTCCAACATGTTACACTTGAGCAATCCCAAGTCTTTGATTGACTCCTTCTCTGATATTTTTCTTACCTCTGATGACATATAACGATTCACCAGATAATTTCCCAGAGCTCCTTCTTCTGACATCCTTGCCAAAAATGAGATCACGAATCTTCTCAAAAGTGAATCTATCGGATCCCGCTGAATTGGTAACTATTGTAACCGTTCCGGACCAACTGTCAGGCAAAGACAATAGCAGTAGTAAAGCTTGAACTTCATCATCGAACTTAGTGCCCACTAACATAAGTCTGGCTAAGATCGAATTCATTTTATTGATGTGCTCAGTAACTAAACTGTCTTAACTTCGTGCCGTAGCGAAAAGCAGCAACACCCCGCGCTTAGCACCGCACTGTCACCGCTGCACCAGTAAAAAAAGCACGCGCCACCCTGCATCTTTCGTCACTGCCATCGCACTGCACCTCCGTGTCGTCTCACTCACCGTAAGCACCTGCACTTGTTTGCTACGAAACGCGATCCGCCGCCGCACTGGCGCACTCCGCCGCACTGCCTGGACACAACCCTACTACGAGCAAGCCACCTGCACAATGTCGCGAGCCGCCATCATTCCTGTCGCGACTCACATCAATTCACGTCGCACCACCTACTGCGTGCACCTGCTGCGAGTCGCAGGTCTGGGTTGTCGCGAATCTTGGGCCACCGTGAAATCCTAACTTTGGGACGCCGTTGCAGCTCCTATAAAACCCTAGCTCTGAGACGCTACTACTGCCTCTGCGAAACCCTAACTTTGGGACGCTATTGCAACCCATGTGAAACCCTAGCTTTGGGACGCTGCTGCAACCGCAATTTTCATATCTCGTCAATTAATTCTGCTGATCGGATCTCTAGTGTGTAAATGAACCAAAGCTCTTGATACCACTTGATGGGAAAAGCGCACGTGGAAGCATCACACACAATCACGAATCAACTGCAGAAAAATAAACGACACAAGATTTAACGTGGTTCGGTCGCGAACTGCAACCTACATCCACACAGGCAACTATTAGGTTTTCATTATATCCTGTTGCACACCAATTACAAGTACAATGATCTCTTTAAATAGAGATTATAAAAGGGACACAATGATTAAGCTCACTCACTAACACATGGTGTGTAGTCAACCCAACCCAATTGGTCCTGACTTCATACCCAATAGTTTTGTTAGATTCGACGTTCGCCAATAGGAAGATAATTTTTTTTTTTTAGTTTTATACTCAATTTTTCTTTTAGGTTTTGTGACACAAAACTTACTTCAACCACCAATATTCACCATCATCCACCATGAGCCACTTCAAGCAACCATCACCTCTTGAAAATAAAGAAGAATTCACCATATTCTCCATCATACTCATAAGGATATTTTTAGAATTAAAATATATATAAAGGTGCAGAAAAAAAGGTAGTGCATAGAGAATTTGCTCTTTCTTAGTTGGGTAAAAGAATTATATGATTTCTTAATTTTAGTCCATGGCCATGGAGATAGTTAGCGGGCTAATACAAACGATGGCCCATGAGTTGGGATTGAACGGAATCCCATTCAACAGCCCAAAACACAATCTTTGTTCTAATTACTGTGTAGTATTGCTCCTTACCGCGCGACAAAAATTCTGTGATTCATTTTTTAAAGTACACATTAAGATTTTTTTTTAGTTTCGTGAGTGATGTACCAGACTATTAAATTGTAGGCGTTTAAAAAAAATAGTAAAATGAAAATATCTAAAAGGATGAAAAGAAAAACAATAATTGATGAGGTTTGACGATAAATTGAAGTTTGGAGTAGTGGGGATACGGCATACAATAATTCTTTGAACAGGGAAGACGGGGTAACCTTTAGTTACTGAGACGTAGTGTTGATTTTATCTTTAATGAGATTCCTATTAGGTTTTTGGAGAAATGTGAGTTTGGGTGAACACAAACATGAACATGAACATATGCAACCTTTCACGATGTAAACAAATCCTTTTGATGGGGTCAACAATAAATAACCGATGTCTACTCATGTCCATGCAGGTCTCTCTCAACGAGCCCCCCCTTCTTTTTGTGTTTTCAATATATTGATTATTATTATTATTATTATTTTCAGTAACAGACCTCCCTGAGAGAAAGTTTGGTTAGAGAAATCACATGCTATTTACAATTTGTTAAAACCAGTCATTGTTCTTGAGTTGGTTTGAATTGGGTAGATACGATTGGAATAAATTTCACTACTTAGTTGGTGAGGCTGTTTGTGACTGAATCTAATTTGAACTATAAAGAGGAAGTGAGCAGAGCGTTGAATCAAATTTAATTAAGCTTGATTGCAATGAAGAAAAAATTGCATCCTGTCTTGGACCCATCTAAGCATACTTTTCTAGCTATTATATATAGAGTGGTCACTTTTTGTTGCAAACTAACGAATTTTCATACTGATCATATACTTCTCTTCAAGTCATACAGCACATGTGCTTGAGCATGTTAGAGGTACATTGTAAAGTCCTTTGGTGCGCGTGATTCCAAGCTGAGCTGTGATGGGGCCGATTCTATTTTCCCCTGCAAGAAGATAAACTCATGCATATATACCTAACATCTGTGTGGTTTGATTAGTGTAAGGAATTGCAATATTGCATCGTATCTCACTATTAGTATTAATGAATATTAGGCTGCACATTAGGGTAGCTAGCAAGCAAGCTAGAAGCCACATTAAGGAAATTGGTTGTTCAAGTATTGAGTCATGAAAATGGCTGGCTATTGTCGGTGTAGTAGACCTATATCTCATACCAATCTAAACATGTTTTTTCTTCTGTGTTTTCCTATTTCAACGTTTGATTTCTTTCTATCCCAGATGGTTTTGATTGATCGTTGTCTAGCATTTAATAGGTAAACTAGTGAATGCTATCTTTCAGTGGATCATGTATTAGGGCCCATGTTCTTAGAATTTAGCAAGATATAGATATACCATTTGCATTCACAAATGCTCCATCTCCATAATCCAACTTGCTTTTTACTGCCTCTTTCTAGTATAACCAAAACAAACACACCATCACCTCCACTCTCTCTGGCTTGTTTCCACTACAAACTTGGGAAAACTGTAACCGTGACTTTGAATGTTGTTTGGTAAATTCGAGAAAAGTTGTTGGTACTGCCACTTCATGTCCTTTCTACTCGTAATGTCTCTTCACCTTTGAGTGCAAAAGTAACGTGCCTGCATGTGCTCAACAGAGGGTGGCAGGGGAAGGTTGTTGTATTTTCTACCACAGTTAATAATAAAAGAAAAACAAAAACTAACTACCTATGTATATATATTTATTTATATAAATATATGCACACACACTCTCTTCCTTGGAGCGTGGTAGGGTAGCATATCCCATCTCCTACTTTCGTTGTTCTTAAGAAATAGCAACCAATCTCAATCACAGAACATGGGTAGCCTCTTTTGAAGACTGAACCTGTGATAACATGAACACATTGGCCCAAGCTTAACATATCACATTTAAGACTTGTTTTAGCCATCTCATAACTTCACCGTTCAGAAAGCATGGTTATAAACTTTTCCACGACTGTATTTATTACGACCTACTCATGGCCATGCATACGGAAGTGGAGAGTCCAAGTCAAACAAACCTTACCATTTATTATGCAACTTGCATCCAGCACCCCTCATTCTCCAACAAAACAAATGTGCCACAACAATTTACAACTAAGAGAAAAAAATTATAATTAATGTTCTAACAGATTTTATATCCAAACACGTGCTTTATATTTATAATTATACATGTAAGTATTGATTTTAATACTTTAGAATATTAGTCATTAGTTTTAAACTAAGAATATTGTGTACTTACTAAAACAAATAGGTGATAAATTAATAAAGATAAAACAAAAATACATTTGTTCCGGTATGTCAATATTCTACATTGCTTAGAAGTCGATGCCAATGACACTTTATACACTTTCTCATTTCTCAATCTATCAAGACGTCTTTTCAGAACAAAACCGTGACAGAGTAAGTATCAACCTTCAAAGCTAACAATATTTTAAATTTGGTGATTCACTCTAATAATAAACAGCAGGTCTTATCATCCTAAGGATGGAATGCCGTGGACGTCTTCCTGCCTTATAATTAGTAGTAGTTTCTGTGTTCCAAATCTAAATTGTAAGACGCCACAAAATGATTATAAGATTAGTAAGAAAATTTGATGCTTTCGATCACTTACTTTATTAGGGAGCCATTGAAAATGCCATAAACCTGGCTCCACACCTGAAAATTGAAACGTCACCGTATACAATAGAAAAAAAGAAAAGAAAAGTGAGTGTGGGGGACCTAGTTATGAAGAGGAGTGTAAGTTAGAGTGGTGTATGAGATGGGATAATGAATATAGGATGGCCACATGCCATGCCTGGTCATAGAGATACACACATATACGTACAACGAAGGTACTACTGGTTGAGATGAGTGGCATAGTTAATGCCTTGGGGGAGGAGAAGAAGACGCTAGCTAGGGCATTAGATGTGGATCATCCGTCACCATGGATATACACATGCACATGCACATAGTCATAGATGGCCACGTAAGCAGTGAAATATATTGTGAGAATTGAGCACTGAACATGGGTGTGAATGATGATAGTAGAGTAGTTATTCTGCAGAAAGAGCCAAGTGCAGAGGCGAGTACATGAGTCCTTCGACATTTAATGTTTTCTCGACCAATTTATATCTGATTGCGACCCCTGCTTCTTCATTGCTAGTGCCCTCTCTGCTGCATGCGTTTGCTGCGCAGCGTACGTTGCAAACAGGACCACACCCCAACCACTCCCTTTACCTCCAGAGGGGCTCAGCTCTCTCTCTTTCTGTGCATCTCATCGTCTTCTTCATTACTACTTCACAAGCCCCCCCAAGTTACTTTCATTTTTATCATCCTAAGGTTAGTCACCAGGGATATTATAAACTTTTCAATATCATATTCTTCCACTTTTCTCTCCATGCATGCTACTAACATGTCTAAATCCACACTTTCATTAAGGAATAATGTGTTATAATATATATACTATATATTCACAATCCACAATGCAATTCATATATGGGAAATGAAGAATGAGAAAAAAAAAACGGTTCTATCATATGGTTAGGGTTTTTCCACGATTATTTATTGTGTGAAAGGACATAAGAAATACACATTATTGATCTCAATTTGATTATCCAATGTAGGAAATGTTTAATTTTTTTCTCCTCGTATTTCAATTTATATATCACTTATAACAGTGTAAGTTGTCAAGGTCTGCTAGATTGGTAGATTTGTCAATTTCTGTGAAGTTATTCTCTAGTGTCAGGATTGATCAGATTTTATATTTTCTTGTTCTAAGTGATTTTGTGTACCCGCTACAAGGAACAATTAATTGTAATTATATTTGATTGGTTGAATTTTTTTGTCGTTCGTAAAAGAGAATTGAACATATTTCATGTTGAGCTCATGCAAAATAAATCAAAGTATTTGTTGTTATATTTTTTATGCCTGGTATATATACAAGCTTTGTTGATGTTTCAAAGTATGTGGAATATCATTGATACTACTCTAAAAACTGTGTAAATTGGTGGAACTTTACAATTAGTGTTGGCTTGTAGGTTTTTGTAGTCATAAAATATTAGATAAAGGGATAACTATGTATGAGAATTTTAATTTATAATGTTTTTTTATAGGGATTGAACGCTCTAATTTATTTAATATTTTTGTTGATAAAAAATAAAAATATAAGTTCTTGTTGATTTTATGAAACATATGTAGAAATATTTGTAATTTGTATTTCAAAACTGTAGAGTATAAAAATCTAATAGATATCGTGCTACGAAAAAAATTTCAAAAAGGTTTTCAAACTCTACTCAAATTCCATATTTTTAGAATTAAAGGTTTGTTTTTACCTCGTGTTACATACCACTCAGATCCTTTATAGATTTAAAATAAAAGAAGGTTATATTTTTTTAATAAAATAAAACGCTCTCTAATTTTTTAAATAGACATTTGTCTATAAAATATAGCCCTCATCACTCTTATTTTTTTTTAAGAAAATGTCACCTACTTCCGTTATTTTATATTTATTAAAAAATTATGAAATTAAAAAAAGGGTTTTAAATTTTTAAAAACATTAGTAAGCACATAATTAATGAATAATTTAATAAAAGGAAAATTGTATTAATTTTGTAAGGTCTTCTTAAATGACTTTTATGTTATGGAAATGATTCAAACAGCAATAGAAAACGGGGTTTGATATGCTGAATGTGTGCGAAGGATTGTTGGACCAACCACAGTGTTGATATCACAAGCGAGTCTCTGCTCCGATAAATAGGAAAAACTCATTTTATAACCAAATGTGACATCAGAATGTAATTTTAAAATATACATTCACCTCCTTTATGCTATTAATAGAGCAGCACTCATACTTTTTTTCACACTTTTATTAAAATTATATTTAAAAACATTAATTTAATCAATATAATTATAATTATTTATTTAATTTTATCTTAAGATAAAATTTTCTCAAAAACGTATATAGCTTTATATATTTTGACAGAACGATTTATAATTTAGTGAAAGTATACTTTTTATGATATTTTTAATACATACATATATAGTAGTTAAACAATTCAATTTTTCATATTTTTATTTATTTTTTATATTTTAGAAATTTATTTTTTAATTTTCATAATTTTTTTAATTTAAGTTTTAGTTAATCTGATCCCTTTTTAATAAAATAAGAAGGTCAATATCCCTTTATTAAAATACAGAGAAATTCCTATTTAAAAATTAAAAAATATATGGAGATATTTATTAATTTATAAAAAAAAATGCTAAAATTGAAATGAAATTGAAAAAAATGAATGTAATTTGATATAATCTTAGGACCGAAATAAAAGATAGCCGAGACACAAAATTGTTATAATATGTTTGAGTAACTTATATAATATTAAGTGTTATTTAATAGTTATATAATCACTAAAAAGTCAAATATATTTTATTTTTAAAATTATAATTTAAATAATCCTCTAATCATATTTATAATTTTCACTTATCTGATTTGATATCTCTCTCTATATATATATATATGTATGAATCAAATAATATTGATATAATTTAGACTTATTATTCATTATTTAATGACTAGATGAAATATTTATTTTCATATAAATGATTTTTATAAAAAAAATTATACTAATTTAAAACTATTTAATACTTCATTTAATTCCCTTGATCACTTTTTTGTTATTGTCATTTTCTTATAATCTACTATAATTTTATTGTTCTCCTAATTATAGTTACAAAAGTTGATTTAATGAATAGCATAATCTACTATAATTAATTTTTACAATAAATTTGGTAAGATCTAATGGTTGCAAATTCTATGGCTATTTTTCCCTCAAAATGAAAAATAATTTGAAACCGAGATGAAAAATTTAAAAATTAAAAAATTCCTTTGGGATTTACATACTTGTTTAAGCTTCTATTTTCGTTTTTTATGCCTTTTATATATAGATTAATCAATAAATACTTATAGAAAAATAAGGTAAGAAGGTAAAATAAAATAAATTTATCTAAAAAATTGAAATTAACTTATTTATCATGGAATTAAAATAATTATTTTATTTATCTTCTCCTAAATTTATTTTTTATTTAAATTTATAAGATAGTTTTAATTTTTTTCTCTCTTATGAGTACATATTAAAAAAAAGTTCAAAACAGGGCCTTAATGAAATATATACAAGCAAAATTATGATGTTAACCCTACATTAGATAGTGATAAGCCTACTCATAATGATTGTTCAGGGTTTATAAACCTACAACATAAAAAAGTCCATAAAGCCAAAAAATCTCACATAAAAAAAATCATAAGACCAAAATATTCACAAAATAAAAATGAGTTAACTTATGAAAGAATGTAGTTTGTTTCAAACTTTAACTATTTACAACGTAATCTAATTTAAATTATTGACATTGACATTATGGTTGAAAATAACTAAATTACTATATAATCTCAAAATTACTAAAACAAAAACTTATATTCATATAACGAACAAAACAACATTGCTGCTGAGAAAAAAAATAACGAACAAAAAAAATCCAAACATTGATATTATCTTCACATTTTTCATTTAATGATTAACAATTACAAAAATTATAATATTGAAGGAAGTTATAATGTTAATTAGTATTTTCACGAAGAACTATAATTTGAATGTGATGGTGGACCAGACTGTTTTGTTTTACAACAGTCATCTTCGAGGTTAGATTCTAATTTTATATTGGATAATGCTTACCAATACTCTAAATTCTAGTGGTTTACAATCTCTGATTAATCGGGACAACGGCAATGAGAGGAATTTCAAGGGGAGGCAACATTAAAAAAAAGTATTTAAGAGAGCTAATTAGTAAAGAACATGTGGATATGATATGTTTACAAGAAACAAAGTGTTCTGAATTTTTTAAGGAGAGTGTTTGTCTTCTTTAGGGCTCTAATGAAGTAGATTGGGTTGTAAACGGAGTAAGCAATAGAGCTGGTTTGATTATTAATATCTGGAGGAATAAGAGTTTTCATATGTCTAGTTTTGTTAATGGAAGGAACTTTACAATTATTAAGGGGCTTTAGAAGGTTGGTAATGGGGTATAAGTAACAATTGTGAATGTTTATTGTTCCGAATCTTTACGGGAGAAGAAAGTGGTTTGGGAAGAGATTAACGGTTAGAGGTTGAATCAACTTTCAAAGGCCTGATGTGTTATTGGGGATTTTAACTCTATTAGAAGACAGGAGGAGAGGAAAAATTTGATCTATGTGTCAGACTATTCAAGAGAAATAAAGGGTTTTAATGCCTTTATTGAACAATCTGAATTGGTAGATATCCCGCTAGTTGGTTGGAAGTATACTTAGTATAAACCCAATGGTTTAGTGAAAAGCAGGATTGACAGGCTCCTTTTATCAAAGGAGTGGCTTGAAGCGTGGCCATATTGTAAATAGTTTGTTTTAAGCAGAACTGTCTCTGACCATTGCACAATTGTACTAAAAGATGTGTTCGTCGACTGGGGCCCGAAGCCGTTTAGGTGTTTGGATTTTTGGGAAAGAGATAGTAGATTTAAAGAGTTTGTGAGAACGAAATGGTCCAGCTACGATATGCAAGGATATTCAAAGAAATATTGAAAAAACTTAAAGCAGATTTAAAAGTTTGGAACAGAGAAGTATTTGGGGATGTTAACCGCATTAGTGAGGGCTTGCAAAAGAGGATTAATGAGTTAGAGGCAAGAGATGACGAAAGTGGTTTAGATGAATCAGAAAGAGAAGAAAGAAAGTCTCTTTTAGCTGACTTTAACAAAAATCTGTTTAAGCAAGAGGCGATTATGCATCAAAAAACAAGGTAAATGTGGTTGAAACAGGGTGATCTTAATAAAAAGTTTTTTCACTCGTCATGGAGGAGGGCAAGGAATGAATTACATGGGGTTTTTATTAATGGTAGGTGGTGTGAGGATAAGGATGTGGTCAAGGACATGGTGAAAGATTTTTTTGAAAATAGGTTTGTTAGGAAAGATGCTTGTTAGGTCAGATTGGGTAATGTTGGGTTCAACACTATTTCAAAGGTTGACAATGAGATGTTGATTGGTGACTTTTCCAAAAAAAAAAATTAGGGCAACAGTTTGGAGTTGCGACAGTTCGAAGAGTCCTGCCTCTGATGGTTTTAATTTTGGATTCATTAAATTTAGTTTGAATTTCATTAAAAAGAATGTGGTGTCGGCGATGAAAGATTTTGCGGCCAGCGGTAAATGACCTAGGGGATCTAATGCGTCGTTCTTATGCTTAATTCCAAAAGTTGAAAATTCTTAGCAACTCGGCGAGTTTAGACCCATCTCGTTGGTTGGATGCTTATATAAAATAATTAAAAAACGTTGTCTTTATGTTTGAAAAAGGTAATTAGCAAAGTTATTGACGTTAGACAGTCGACTTTCCTTAAAAGAAGGGGTTTGCTGGATAGTGTGTTAAGAGCTAACGAAGTTTTGGAAGAAATGAAAGAAAGAATAGCAGTTGTGTTTTCTTTAAGGTTGATTATGAGAAGGCTTACGACTCAGCCAATTGAGAGTTTATTTATTATATGTTAGAAAGGTTAGGTTTATGTGGAAAATGGATTCATTGGATAAAGTGCTCCTTAGAATCTGCTTTAGTGTCAGTGCTAGTGAATGGTAGTTCAACTTTAGACCAAACAAGTCATGCTACTATGCAAGTACAAAAATAAACGAGACGTTGTTTCCTCCCCTTCCCCACACATACTACATATGTACCATACTTATCCCTCTTCTCTTCAAATTCACTTTAGACGCAATCTTATTTTCCAATATTTTCTAAAGTGTGATATGAGATGATAGTTTTGCCTTAATCTTCCAAAACCCCTCATACATAACAACGTCATCCTCTTTTGAACTTCACCTCATTTTAGTATTCATGTTTGGTATTTATATTTTATTCTTAATTATTTTTTAAATTAAAAGAATTATTTTTTAAAATTAAAAGAAGAAGAATTATTTTTGAAAGTAAACTTTCCAAATGGGTATCCCATACACCTTTCAATATCACAACATAACACAATAAATCTCATTTACATTTTTTCAACAGCATAATATACTACAAATTACTACTACTTTTTATCTAATCATCATTATTAATTTTATTTTCAAATATAGAAGCAAAAAGTGTTTTGTTAAATAATGAATTTTTATATTTAATTTATTAAAGAATAAATACATTTCTAATTTTTCTTGTATGTGTATATCATAGTAATTATATATATATATATATATATATATATATATATATATATATATTAGGAATTCGTATAATGTGATATTAAATTAACTACGGATGCAAATGCATTGTACGATAAATTTATCATGTTTATAATATTAATAAGTTGAAAAGATGAATAGCTAACTAATGTAAAATCTCTATAACATCTAAAAAAATTGTTAACCTTTTCGCCTACGAAAATTCAAAGAATTTTTGGACCCAGTTGTGAACCATTAATAGCGCAAAGTTCCTTTTAAACTAATTTCAAAAGTATATTTTTTTAAAAAAACTAACAAACCAAGTAAATTTAAATAAAATAAAATCCATAAATAAATAAATTTTATTTTAAGAATGAAACTTGAAAATAGTATTGTTTTGCTTTTCTTATTTTCTTAATCTTTTTACAGAAATTTTATTTTAATGTTGCAGTGCAGTAAACTGTTTTTTAATTCTGACATAAATTCATTTTATGTGAGAATTTTAGAAATTCGACCTTTTTCAACTCACTGGTTACGTGGATACTGAAAGGGATATTTTATAAATTTTGATTTTTAGTTCTAATATTTTGTTTTTCTTTCTTTGTAAATTTTATTTATTTATTTTCTTAAATTTGTTTAGCTAGTGTTGAAAGGTGAAATAAAGTGGTTTAAATAGAGTTTGACGAACTAAAAATAAAATAAAATATTGATGGAAATTTAAAAATTAAAATTAAAATTTATGAAAAAGCAGAAAAAAATAAATCATTAAAAGATTATAATAAATTTCATTTTTTTAATATTATCAACTAGTGTCTTAAAAACAATAATGTCCTCAATTATGTTTTTATTATTTATTTCCTTCACTCATTTCTAAAGTTTAATCTTATTACATTACACGTTTGTGCTAGCTGCTGATAAAAGAAAAAAAAAACACGTTTGTGCTAGCTTTTGTGGTAAGCTTGGAATGGGTTAATTTTACCTTCTTCTAAATCTTCTTGATAGAATACACCGAAAGAAGTTTGCATAGGCTTTTGAACATTTTTACCCCTTACAATGATTCAAATCCTAGTTTGCAATCCCTCTAAAGACACCATTTTAGTTCTTAATTTAACCTCTTCTCATGCAAATATTATTAGTAGTATCAAAGAAAAATTTGCTATATACTTTTTTTTAAAATAACCTCCAATAAATTCACAATAGATTTAAAAGAAGATGAAACAATATGTGATAGAGGAGATCTACATAGACTGAATATAAAAAATATTTAATAATATATAAATTAATGTAAATTTTATTTTATAATCTAATTTTACGATATTGAGTTGGATTTAAAGTTTACTTTTTATTAATAAATTTATTTTACAAATATTAAAGTTGATCCATTCAACTCTCTCTTTTCACGCAACATCTTGGAATGACTTCTCTCTTGACATTATCACTTAATTATGTTTTCTCTTTTAAATTTTGTGTGTGTATTAATACAATATAGTATAAAGTGAAAGTTTAAGCAAATAAATATTAAGGATCATCAAATTTCATCATCCTAAAATTTTCCACTATTCTAGAGTTGTAGCCGTATAGTAGCTTGGGACCTTAAAGAAAATAAGGTACAAGAATGGTACGTGAATATATAGTTAGAAATTTGATTTGTATGAAGGATGAAGTTGTAAAAGAAAGCGAAGAAGGGAACTACATTGCTTTTTGTATTGACAAAAATGTTGGTACCTACCAAGGATAGATGGATGTTTGTATGAAAAGGGTAGAGTGGTGGTCATTTCTATATAAAGAATATTTTTTATTAATAAAAAGAATAATGTAAAAGAAAAAAGATGAAATAGAAAGGACATGAATATATATGATGGTTGCTCCCTTGAAGAAAAATTCTCCCTCGTTTGGATACCGTCAAGAGAAGTAGTGGCAGGAAAGTTAAATGCAAGCATGTGAAATTCTGCATTCAACTGTCAACTCATAACCCCAACAAGCTTCATTGCATTGCATGTGTTTGTACTATCAACTCATCAATAATTCTTCATCCTGCACGCTGGATTTCTTACTCAATTACGGATAATTGTACTCCACACAATCTAATTCTTACAAGTAATCATGTAAGTGCTTAAGTGTTTTTTTTTTCTTTTTCTGTTGTTCAATTATTTTATTTTGATTGTTTATGCAGTAAATGTCGGCGCTAAAATTGGTGTGTAAATTATTGAAAGAAAAATTTAGTTTTACTTTTAGATAAATCACTAAAACTATTTATAACATCACACCTAAGTTAAGTTCTATATTATCGTGCTTAAGTTTGATCATGATCCAAAGGCTTCTTCTGACGGTTTCATTTTGCAATTTCTATTTCATCCGTTATGTCAATAAATTATAGAATTGTTACTCTTCCTCGCATCTGATTTCAGAGGTATTGAAATGGATAACTAATGAAAAATTACTCTCCGTGGCACATTGTTTAAGTATAGACATATGGCTAATTAGTATTTTATAATAATATCTTCATACACATCTCATATTAATTTTAAAATAAATAATTTTTTAGTTATAATAATTAGTTTTTCTCATTGACAAGTTTGGAGAATAAAGTGACAGTGAATGTGGATGGAGATGTTGCTCTTCACTTTCTAAATGATGTGATTAAGGATGATGTTACTAGTTACAACACCCACATGTCTTTTGATATTGTTGTTTTTTATGTGTCTAAGGTTTTTGTTGCTCATAAGTCTTTTCTATTAGTTGCATATGCTACTCTGGAGTCTGATGTTTCTCTTCTTTTAACAGTTGTTTTGGAGAATGATGTTGTTGATCTTGTTTCTAATATGTCATCTTCCTTTGATAACAACTTTATAAAAGAATGCAATATTGTTGCTAAGTATTGGATGAATAAAGTTTATAGGGATGAATCTCTTAGTAAGAATAAAGATGAGGTTGTTCAAACTTCTAAGAGGTCTGAACATCTTAAAAAAGACATTAAGAAATGTCAAGTTAAGAAGAAATGATTATATGAGCTTTGTATTGATCTAGATCTTTTGTTTGCTCCAGAATTTCTTATTAAAGTTTTTTCAAAATTGGTTTTTACCTTCTTATATAGGTTTGTCATTCCTTCTTATGTATGAGTTTTGACCTAATTCCCTCTGCTTGCTTGTACTTTTTTATAATAATATTTTTTTTATGTGATGACAAATGATGGTTGGATCTTGGAATGTAAGTCAAGTAATGCCTAACATAAAATTTTATAATAAAAAAAAGAATATAATAATGTGAGAAATATATATTTAAATCAGACAAAATCGTGAGAATATTTTAATTAAAAAATGTAAGAAAAGTGAAAGTTTATTTCTTTAAATGGTATATTTAAGAGGCATAAAAGATAAGGAATGGTCATATTTTTGCAATATTAACTTTAACTTTAAAAGAGTTATTATTTATTCTGGTTTTAATCTAATTGTTTTGAGAAGTAATCTATCTATTATTATTAGATCAAAGTAATGAGGAGTGAGACGGTTATTCTTAAGTGACTTGTAATTCCTAAATTTGATGTTTGCAATCAAATTAGTATTTCAATAAGACGAAATTGAAAAATAGACTCTAAATTTATATGTTGTTTTCGTTACTCTAAATCTTGACTTGTGTTTATTATCTTTAATGGGTGCATCTAATTGGAAACTTATTTGTCTTTAGGAAACAAACATGGAAAATGACTTTCATGTTCTACTTCACAAGAGCTAAGATTATATATAAGGACTAAGGTTATGCATTTTTATATGTGAAAACAAAATATGAGACTGTGATTTAGTTTTTCTTTTTTTTGTAAAACTCCTTCTATCAATTAAAAACTTGAAATAAAAGGGTTTTGAAAACAAAATAAGAGTAGAAGATAGAGAATATTTATATTGATTTGTTTTTAACCATTAAAACTCCATCTACTTGTTGAAAACCACTAAATTTTATTATCATGCTTGATTTACAAGTATTTTTTTTCCTAAATTACTAGTTTAACTATCTATTTTTTTTTCAATTATTTCTTCAATCAATATTATAAATTTTCGTTTACATACAAACCAATCCTGTCATACTTTGACATAAATGATAGTTTAAGGTTAGTAAAATTAGGTAAAACATAAATGTATCAAAAGAAAAGGGATCATTAAATATTAAATGTCAATAAATATAATTCATCATATTGAAAATCCCACTTATAATAGAGATAACAGATAAAAAAAGAATATAAATTAAAAATAAAAAATAATTTATAATACGTAAATAACTATAAACCTACTTCACTTATATGTAAGAATATTATGTGACATCTCACGATTATTTATCTTATTAATTGATCAATTACCATAATTATCCTATTATATTATTGGTAATTATTTGATGGACATAATTAATATTACCATAAATAATTAGGGTTTCCCCCTTGGGTGTATTATAAATAGAGATTACCAGACAACTAAAGGGACACCCTCATATTCTAACATCACACGGCCGAAACTCATTCCCTAAAGGGATTTTCGAGCCTCTCATCTCTTTGTCTCT
>Ga0123342_1006646_pt1 | contig 15872 bp, 15 predicted proteins | sample Turbeawhitnodule_FD_89960 | JGI IMG/M metagenome (GOLD analysis project Ga0123342, IMG submission 89960) | Root nodule microbial communities of legume samples collected from Mexico - Turtle bean Mexico white nodule | ecosystem: Host-associated > Plants > Roots > Nodule | place: Mexico: Nepantla... | reverse complement strand
CATGTTTCCCTTTTATTCGTAACGCCCTTGCTCTTGGCCTAGACGCTCCTTTGTGGTTGCCCTTCATGCAAGGTTGTCCTAGATGCTCCTTTGTGGTTGCCTTCATGCAAGGTTGTCCTAGACGCTCCTTTGTGGTCCTAGACACTCCTTTTGGGTTGCCTTCATGCAATGGTTGTCCTAGACGCTCTTGTGGGTGCCCTTTATGAAAGGTGGTGTTGGGGCCTCTTCCATCACTCTTCGCTGAAACAAGTTACAACTCGAGACTAGGGGGTTTGTGTACCGACCAGTCCTCGGTCATCGATTCTAGTGACTGACCTCAGACACCGCACATCGGTGCCTGATAGTAAAGATGGGCCACGTAAGGTGGGCCTCAGATACACATATCAGGGTGTTGGTCATTCTTCGGACATTGGTACCATAGACCTCGACGTTGGAGATCGACATCAGACCTCGCCAGAAGAGGGAGAGATCGAACGTCGACTGTCTGAACAGTTATATTGGGCCACGTAAGGTGGGTCCCAGAATTACACAGTTATCAGTTGAAAATTAGATACGGGGAAAGCCTAAGTCACAAGGGATCCATGCTAGTGGTGTGTATAGCGCATTCAGGCGCGACACGTGTAAACAATCCTTGGAGGCGCTAATGCCCATTAGGGTTAGGGTTTCCGAAGATAGCTGCATGCATGGCACGTGAATACTTAGGGCACCCGCAGAACAGATGACCCCAGAGACTTGGTGCACAAGTTGGTACCCAGGTGGCCATTCTGTTAATCATTGCATTCTAGTTAAGGGAAGTTCCATGTGCCAGATTACGCTAAGATTATGTAATAGCGGCGCATGGACATTCTTTAAGGAACCCTATACAAGGGTAAAGGAACAAAGGTAAACCCTAGTTTCAACCTATATAAAGGGTGCTAAGAACCCTAGCAAGGTACATAGTTTCTAAAACTGAAACTACTTTATACACTTGGTGTTTCTTTGCTCTTATATTGACTTGAGCGTCGGAATGCAAACGGTCGTCAAGGCGCCCTTTGCAGGTGAGAGATTCTTTGATCAAGAAAGTACGATTCTCAAATAGAGATAGGAGGGCCAAAGGCTGCCGTTCGAGTCAACCAACGAAGCGAGTCAACCGGCAGGAACATATTTTATGTCTTTATTTTTTTTAATATATATATATATATATATATATATATATATTGCTATATGTGTTTAATGTTTTTTACATTTTTTTATTAACAAGATACTGTTTTTTTTTATGTGTTTACTGCATTTTAATTTTAATAATTGTTTTTAAATTTTTTGTTAGAGTTTTACTGTGTTGTTTATTTTTTTATGTATCTACTGTTTTTAATTTTATGAATGTATTTAAATTTTATTTTATCGTGTTTACTGTTTTTGATTTCTCTAAATGGATTTTCGCTTTTTTTGTTCTTTTTAATGTGTTTATTATTTTTATTTTTTATAAATGTATTTACATATGGCTTTGTTTATTGATTTTAATTTTTTAAATGTATTTACATTTTTTATTATTATGTCTTTTTAAAATTTTATAATTATTTGTTTATTATTTAGTTTTTATTTTATTTTATGTATTTACTATTTCTAATTTATATATATATATATATATATATTGTTATTATGTGTTTAGTTTTAAAAAAAAAATTATTAACAAAAAACTTTTTAATTTTTTTATGTGTTTACTGTTTTTAATTTTAATAATCATTTTTAATTTTTTTATTACATTTTTACTGTTTTGTTTATTTTTTTTATATTGGTAGTCATTATTTCATAATATTTATGAAAATATATAAATTTTATCGTGCTACTATGTTTAAATTGTACATTATTTTTAAAATATATAATTATTCAAAATATTAATAATATTATTTGTTCTTGCGAGTTGACTTGCTCGCTGGTTGACTTCTGGTGACAAGGTCTAACTCTGTCGATTTCTTCATAAGTCCGTCCTATCTCTTGTTGTTGTGGAACGTAGTTGTCTTTGTCGGTTGACCTGTTCATCGGTTGCTCTAATGACAAGCTCTAACTCCGTCTGTTTCTTCCCGAATCCGTCCTATCTCTTGCAATTCTGGAACGTTGCTCCGTTGAAATAGAGGTAGTCATTATATCATAATATTTATGAAAATATATAAATTTTATTAGGCTACTATGTTTAAATTGTACATTATTTTTAAAATATATAATTATTCAAAATATTAATAATATTATTTGTTCTTGCCGGTTGACTTGCTCGTCGATTGACTTCTGGTGACAAGCTCTAACATTGTCTGTTTCTTCATGAGTCTGTCCTATCTCTTGTTGCTCTGGAACATAGTTGTTCTTGCCGGTTGACTTTAATGAAAAACTCTAGCTCTGTCTGTTTCTTCACGAATCCGCCCTATCTCTTACAGTTTTGGAACGTTGCTCCGTTGACACATATGGGGCCCTACTTGTTGATTGCACTCTGACGATCAAGTAAGTACAAGGCTTATAAGAATTTAAGTAGTAAGTTTCAGTCTTAGAAACAACATACCTTAACCTGGGTTCTCAAGCCCTTTTATAGCTTACCTCTTGTAACAACTTTCCATCACGAGAATCTAATCTCAATTGAAAGCATACTCAACAGGAAAATATTATGTTCAAGGGCACACCCACACGGTGCGCTGCAACAGAACAAAATCTTTTCTCCAGGGAGTGCATAAAATAATAATAGAATAACCATCAGGGTAACAACTCATTCACCAACATCAGGGATCCAGTCTGTTTGCGTAGGCTCCCTGTCTGTGGTGCTACACTACTTTTCATTATACATGCAACCTAACCACTACGTGCCTCAAAACACACATGGGCTTAGGTTTAAAAAGAGAACACTTACTCAACCTAGGCTTAGGTTCATAATTACCCTTCCTTAGTCGCCTAGGCTTTACATATGAAGGATTATCTTAGTTATACAGAAACAGACTTACCCATACAACTGGGGCCCAATTACATGGCTCGCTACTCTAGCCTAAAAGCCGAGCTAGCCTGTTTGCACCCTGTACCGAGGTCCGACCACCGAGTGCTGAGTTTTGAGCGCTCTGGTCCATTACACAAAGACCCCAGTCTCAAGCTGAGCTTGCTTTAGCGATGAGACTACTTACGCGCTCTTGGTAGCTCACGTGTCCTTGTAGTGGTGGATGTGGCACGCACGAAGCGTCTCTGAGATGACATCTCACCATACTCTATCGCCAGCGTACATGTGGCCTTTCATCAACGGTTGGAAAGCATTGCCGCTTGCCATTCCCACCATCGTTTTACTTAACGTTCGAAAACTCCCAACGCTTCTTACTATTTCCTTTCTCTCACTCTTATGAAGCTTTCGTGCCTCTCTCAAACTCTCTCCACCTCCTTTCCCCAACCTGGGAAACCTTCTTGCTCTCAATTGCTCCCTGAACCTAGGTATTTTTTCTTACCTGAACCATTACCGTGTTGTTCGCATGATAACCTGCTTGGAATACCTGTTGTGATCATACTGCCTGGGCTGGGTCTGTTTTGGATTTATCTTTCTCTGCTTATGCTCATCGTTATCTTTGCTAATAGTTTTGTCTAAATTTGAAATGCAACTTTGAGTGTGGTTTTCTTTGCTTGAATGTATGCCTGAATGTGTGTCTACATTTGCTTGTTGTTTTTTGTTCTAGATACTATGTATGATATGTACCACTGGGCACTCGAAAACCTTTTAGAGGAAACCTCCATATATACCTCTCATGAACAAATAGTGACTTATATGAAAAGCGAACGCCCAAAGAAATGTATTTTTGGTAGGGAGCACGATAAAGCCCTTAAGTTTTTTCCATGTAGAGAGGACGAGCCAGTTTGCTGTGAAGAGTCCTCGAACCCTGATGGTCCATTTTGTTATTTTTATGCCACTGTATTTAAAAAGAGTTCTCTTTCGCTTACCTTTGTTTAACTTTGAAAAAGAGCTTCTTACAGAAATCAATGTCGCCCCAGCCCAACTACATCCAAATAGTTGGGCGTTCGTTCGGGGTTTCTCTATCCTTTGTACACATTTTGGCCTTTTGCCATTTGTGGAACTTTTCTTGTATTTCTTTGATGCCAAGCGTTTAGGCCGCCAACTATGGGTTTCATTCAATGGAGTGACTGGGAGAGCATTGCTATCGCTCTTCCAGCAATCTTATAAAGGTTTCAAAGATAAGTTTCTAAAGGTTCACTGCAACAAGAGGTACCCAACTCTTTTAGATGGGTTTCCCTTATACTGGACCAAGAAACCAACCTTCCAGGATGCTCGGTGCTTAGAGAGCATGCCGCAGTGGGACCAAGAAGTGTGCCTTTTCTTCCCCAGTCTAAAGGTGGTTTTTTATACGGCCACCCTCATAAGCCAATAATTCTCCCCAAAGGGACTAAAAGCGTACATTTGTATCTTTCCTTCTTTTAGTCTTACTGATGCTGACTTTCTTATTTTTGTTGAACTTCCTTTGCTTTTCTTGTAGACAGTAGGTTGGTCCGACTCAACAAGAAGGATCTGGCAGAAAGGGCCAAGAAGATGAAGGTGGTTGCCCAAGTGCTCCCCACTCAGGACCTTAAGCTTAAAGTCGTTGTCAACGCAGCCCCAGCCCCTACTGACTACGAGGAGACCTACTCTAGACCAGTCTTCAAAAGGAGACGAAAGACCACCACAGAACCCTCTGAGTTCTCTGTCTTAGACGGGCATGCTCCCTCGTAGTAGGCTCTTCCACCAAGCCCATCCCTACCTCGTGACATGGTGGTGGTGCAGGAAGGTGAGGGCACAAACGTCCAGGAAGAGGGATTATGGGATCCTAACTTGGACGCTCCTTCCTTCCTCGAAAAGGTCCTTCTGCCCACCAAGACCAAGGAGAAGTTGACCGGCATCAAGGAGGATCGCATGCTGGGGCAGGCTCTAGCAATAAGTTGCCTAGCCATCTCCAAACCGAGAGAGTGGAAGGGGTCGGCTCAGAAGAAGTCCCACGAGGTCATTTTGCTCATTCAGCAGGTTGGAAGCCTCAAGTAAGAAATGACGAAGCTTCATGAGGAATTCCAACAATCACAACAAGAAGTTAAGGTTCTCCTGACTAAGAAGTCCAAGGAAGCCTTAGTCTTATCTAAAAAGAATGCGAGGCTCCAGGCTGATGTGGAAAGGCTTAAAAAGGAGCTGGCTCAGAAAGATGGAGAGTTAGTTAAGGAAAGGGAAGCCCTCACCGACGACGCTGCTAACTCGTACCTGGCAGGCTTTGAAGACGTCGTTGCCCTAACCTCAGGAATCCTTCCTGGGGTGGACTTCTCTCAACTTGGCTTAGGCAAGAAGGTGGTGGATGGCAACTCGTGGATGAGTAGTGTCCTTAATGTATCTTTCCACATTCTGTAGTATTCTGAACAATTTTAGCTTATTGAACACCCACATGTAACATGCTAACCCTATTGCTTTACCTATTTAACTCTCTAGCTTTGGCAAACTTTGACTAGTATATCAATAATGCATATCTCATTATTTGCCTTGATGAAACACGATTGGTATAGACTTACCATCTAGCGATAACATAATCAACTACCAAAGCAACAATAAAAGCAATGTGCCAACTAAGTATGGGAAATCACAATGCTTTGGTAGAGTTAACATGTGCATGACTCACACCCCTTGGTCGCATAAGGGGCCTTAACTCGCTTGAGCGCTACCTGATTACTCAAGCAAGGATCAAGTCTTGCGATCTTGCTAAGCAGGGACAACATGCTTAGCAGATCACTCGCTTTCCGAACTCGTTATTTCCTAGCATCATGAATGGTTGGACTATCTGATTTTGGTGTTGGTTCCCACATCAAGTCTACTCTTCTCTGATCTTCTTTTTCTTAGAGTATCTGACTTTGGTGTTGGCTTACACATTAAGTCAACCCTTCAGCGATTTCTCGTACTTGGAGTATCTAACTTGGGTGTTGGCTTACACACTAGGTCAACTTCAACAATTACTTTCGCGGCGCCTTACTACCCCACAAGGCTAATCAAAACTTTCATTTGTAGAGCGCCTAAGCTCGGGTGGTTTCACCAATGCCGGGGTGGATCGTCTTATCTGTCTTTAGCCAAACAATCTTAGTTACAGCTAAACATGGTTCAAAATCTTAATGAGAAAGAGTCGTCCCATCTGAGTCACCAAGAATTTCCGACCACTCAGACTTGAATCTTACCAAGAAAAGGTCGCCTTATCAGAAAACAATTTGCACAGAACGCCTGCTCGGGTGTCCTACCAAGACATGTCGCTTTACCTGGCCTCAAACAATCACAACTTCAAAGCGTCTGAACTTGGAATATTACCAAGTCAACTCCTTCGCTTAGAGTATCTGACTTGGGTGTTGGCTTACACACCAAGTCAACTCTTTGATGTTGAGGTAGGTCGACTTATTTGCCCTCAGCTAAGCAGTCTTAAGCCAATTTTGGGTGCTTGGACTCAGAATCTTACTGAGAAGAGGTTGCCCCATCTGAATTAAACAAACTTCGAGACACCTAAGCTTGGAATCTTTCGAAGGACATAATTTCTTTAGCTTTAGAGTATCTGACTTGGATGTTAGCTTACACGGAGTCAACTCTTCGATGCTGAGGTAGGTTGGCTTACCTGCCCTTGGTCAAACAGTCTTAAGCCAATCCTGGGTGCCTGGACTCAAAATCTTACTGAGAAGAGGTTTCCCCATCTGAATTGTACGAACTTCAAGACACCTAAACTTGGAATCTTACCAAGGAAATAAGTTGTTTCGTTTAATAATTTCGTGAATAATTATACACACATGGTGCTTACTCGCATATTGACCGACCAAGTCGCCTTATCGTGTTCTGATGACTCATATTTCAAGAACAATTTTTCATTGGGCGACCTCATTAAAAAACCCTCGTGAGGTGAAAAGAGTGTCCCCTTAATTATTCAAATTGTTCAGAAAACATTGACAAAAGTTTTCAACTAAAATAAAACTTGAGGTTCGCCCCATTCCATGTCCGAGGTATAGCTCCACCCTCCTGAGTTTCAAGCATGTAGGCTCCGTTTCCGAGCACATCCACCACGTGGAATGGGCCAGTCCATTTGGGAGACAACTTATTCTCCAACTGGTAAGGATGAGCCTTTTGCATTACTAAGTCGTCAACCCAGAACTATCGAGGTCTCATCATGGACTTCTGCTTCAGCTTCACCCTTCTCTTCAAAGCTTCCGCTTTGATGCGTGCTTGTTATCGCACATCGTCGAGTAGGTCTAGGTTTACCTTCCTCCCTTCGTTAGATTCTTCTATCACGAAGTTCTGGAACCGAGGTGAGATTTCCTAGATCTGGTATCATGGCGTCTAACCCATATACCAAACTGAAGGGTGTTTCCTTTGTGGTGGACTGAGGAGTGGTGTGGTAGGCCCACAAGAATCCAGCCACCTCTTCTGGCTAGGTCCCCTTAGATTTTCCAACCTCCTCTTCAAACCTCTGAGCAAGACTCAATTGGCAGACTCAACCTGGTTATTCGTCTGAGGATGCTCCACAGAGGCAAACACCTGCTTCATCTCGAACTTCGTGCATAGCTTGCATAACTTATGACTTGCAAACTGGATACCATTATCGGACACCAAGTGCCTCGGGATCCCAAAACGGCAAATAATGTTTCTCCACACAAAGTGTTAAACCTTGTGGGCAATTATCTGCGCAACTAGTCTAACTTCTATCCACTTGGTGAAGTACTCAATAGCCACCATGAGATACTTCATTTGACAAATTGCCAAAGGGAAAGGACCCAAGATGTCTATTCCCCAAGTATGGAAAGGCCAGGGGCTATGTATTGATCGCAACTCCTCGGGGGTGCGTAATGCCAACCAGCATGCTTCTAACACTGCTCGCATCGTTGTTCATACCTCATGCAGTCCTCCCTCATAGTTGGCCAATAATACCCAGCTCGAACGGCCTTAAAGGAGAGAGCTCTCCCTGCAACATGGCTTCCACAAATGCCTTCATGGAGCTCTGCTATGATACGGGTACACTGATCCCCACTGACACAGGTGAGGACAGGATGAGTGTAGCCATGACGGAACAACTTTCCATCGACCAGGGTATACCTTCCTTAGTTCCTCTTGACCGCTTTGGCCTCTACGGGCTCTACCGGGAGCATACCATCAACAAGGTAGCGCTAATATGGCATCATCCAGGTCTCCACTATGTCGACCAGTAGGACCTTTAACGACTCTTCCCCCGACAAGCCATAAGTGCTTATCTTGGGTACCTTCAACGTTTCTTGTGTCAATGATTGGTGCCCCCTTCCTTTTACCGAGTTGACCTCCAAGGTTTCTACATGAATGACCTCTATTGTTCCATCTGCAACGGTCCTAGGTGACTTTAGGGTCTCTTGAATAACTGACCTTTGTCGACCTCCCTTTCTCGAGTTGGCCAGCTTGGATAGTAGGTCTGCTCGGGCATACTACTCCCTTAGGACATGTACTAGCTCGAACGTGGGGGAAAGTTTCCCTTAAAAGTGTAACATACCTCAAGTACGAGGCCATTTGTGGATCTTTGGCCTAGTAATCACCTATGACTTGCCCGGTCACCAACAACAAGTCACTTTTTATCAACAATCTGCGAGCGCCCAGTTCTTTGGCCAACAACATTCCAGCTACCAAGGCTTCATAGTCATCTTGGTTATTGTTGTCCTTGAAGGCAAATCTCAGGGCATGTTCGATCAACAGTCTGTTAGGTCCCTTTAGAATGATGTCAGCCCCACTACCTTGTTGGTTGGAAGATCCATCCACCGAGAGGACAAACTGAAAATCACCACCGTCTACCTGGGTGGCTTCTGAAGATAGCTCTACCACGAAATCAACATATACCTGACCCTTGATAGGCCCCCTGGATTCGTACTGTACATCAAACTAAGACAGCTCGACTGCCCAACACACCATTCGACCTGCTATATCGGGCTTCTAGAGGACCTTGCAGATTGGGAGATCGGTCATTACTATCACCGAGAAACTCTGGAAATAGGGGCGCAGCCGCCGAACTGAAAATACCATTGCCAAGGCTGCCTTTTCGATGGCTTGATATCGTACCTCCGACCCTTGTAGCACCTTGCTCACGAAGTAAATAGGCCTTTGAGTCTGATTCTGCTCCTGCACGATGACCAAGTTGATTTCTCGATCTGTAACTGCAAAATAGAGACGAAAGGGGAGTACCTGATAGAGACTTACATAGGACAAGTGGGCTGGCCAGGTACTCCTTCAACTTAAGGAACGCATCTTCAAACTCGTGGGTCCATGTGAAACGATGGTTCTTCTTCAAGCACTGGAAGTAAAGGTACCCCTTATCTTCTCCTGCTGATAAAAACCTAGACAAGGCGGTCATACGCCCAGTCAGCTGTTGTACTTCCTTCACCGTGGCAAGGCTCCTCATCCCTATGATTGATGCACACTTTTCCGGATTCACTTTTATCCCCCGTTCAGTGAGTAGGAACCCTAGGAACTATCCTTCCTTCTATCCCAAACACACACATCTTTGGGTTCAACTTCAGGTTATACTTAGCTATTGTGGTGAATAGCTCTTCCAAATCAACAACGTGTTTATCCTTTTCTGCCGAGGTGATGAGTATTTCGTCTACGTATGCTTGTATGTTTCGCCCAATCATGGAGGCGAGAATCCTATCCATCAACCTCTGATAGGTGGTGTCGACATTCTTCAGCCCAAAAGGCATGACCTTATAATAATAGTTCGAGAGCTCCGTCATAAAGGCAGTCTTGCACTCATCACGGGGGTGCATGCGGTTCTGATTGTACCCCGAGAATGTGTCTAGAAAGCTCAAAAGTCAAAAACCTAAAGCAATGTCCATCAGATCTATAAAGTCGACACACATCCTCCACTTTTTGTTTGCTTTCTTCACCAATACCACATTTACTAGCCACTTAGGGTACTGTATTTCCCTTATGTGGTCAACTTTCAAGAGCTTTTGTGTTTCCTCTTTGATGACTAGACATCTTTCTTCATTGAGCTTTCTCCTTCTTTGTATTACTGGTCTGACCTTCTCATCCATGGTGAGTCTATGACATAAGAAGTCAGGATCTATTTCAGGCATGTCTGCAGAAGACTAGGCAAAAGCACTCATGTGCCTCGTTATTACATTAGCGATCTTGTCTTGCAACTCTTGGCCTAGCGATGTGCCGAGCTTGAACTTTTTCCCCTCGATCACCTTCTCCTGAACCTCACCGGCAGGCTCAGGTAGCCTTTCGTTGGTGACCTCAGTTTGGGTGATCACCTCTGGCTCCCGCGACTGGATAGTGACCGTACACATTCCCCTTCTGTTCTTCAGGCTATTCTCGTAGCACTTCCTCGCAGCTTTTTGGTCAGACTTGATGATGATCACCTCTCCCTTGAGAGAAGGCAACTTCATCTTCATGTGCCTCGTCGAGGCCACCACGCCTAACCTTTTCAAGGAGGGCTTTCCCAAAAGTAAGTTATAGGCCGAAACAACATTAACCACTAAATATCTGATACTGATCGTGCGAGATGAGACACCATCTGAGAAGGTCATCCTCAGCTCCACATGCCCCCACACCTCCACCTGATCTCCAACAAAGCCAAACAAGCAACCATCATATGGTCTCAACTGGTCAGGTGACAACTGCAAGTTATTAAACGTTACTCAAAACATCACATCAACTGAGCTCCCCTGGTCAATGAGAACTCGGTGTACTCTTCTTCCCACTGTGACAACGGAGATCACTACTAGATCATCCTCGTGTAGGACCACGTCCCCCAAATCAGTACTGGTAAAGCAGAGGTCGGGTTCGGTTGGCTGGTCAGACCCCCACGCCTCTACTGTCATCACCTCTCTTGTGTACTTCTTACGCTTGGAGGCGGAACACCACCCTCCTCCTGAAAATCCTCTCGAGATGGTGTTCAGCTCACCGTGGACGGGTACCTCATGTCCTTGGTTTTCTAAAGTAATCTCTTCCTTTAACCCATCCTAACTCCCTTCCAAATACTCCTTCTAGAATCCATCTTTTATTAGGTCTGCTAACTGGTAGCCCAGGGCTATACAGTGTTCCACGTGATGCCCAAACCCTTTGTGCAACTCACATCAGGCCTCCTTACACAGCCCCAAGTTCCTGTCAGATTTCGAGGGGAACCTCAATTTTTCCGTCATTCCTAGAATACTCAACATCTCCTTGTAAGTCATTTAGAACTTTGGCCAAAAAGGCAGGTTGTCTCTCGCCTTTGTTCTAGGTTGGTTCTTTCGAGGTGCGCTGGGTGCTCGCCATGCATCTGACCTCTTCTCGGTCACAGCTTCATGGACCCTCAGAGGCTGAGCTCGGCTGCCCTCTTTGGGCTTGACTTGCCCTGGGTGCTTGCTGTCACGCTTCACAGATACCGTCTCTTCTGCAACAATGTGAGCGACAACTAGTCGTCGTATCTCCCCAAATATCCTTGCTGGATTTCTAATCATCGAATCGCTGAACGGTCATGAGATGACCCCTTGTCCAAAGGCGTGGACCATCAAGACCTCATCCTAGGTTTGGAGCCTTACTGTAAACGTCCCAAACCTGTTCAGGAAGTCCTTCAAAGGTTCTCCTTATCTTTGCTTTACACCGAAAAGGTCGAAAGGGATTGGTGGTCGGGCTTAGCTAACAATGAATTTTCCCTGAACAATTTGGAAAACTGGTCGAAGAAGGTTATGTGGCCATCAGAAAAGCCAACAAACCACTGTAATGTTGTGCCTGTGAGAGTACCCATGAACATCTTGCAATGTATGGCGTCGGTTCCTCCCGAGATGATCATCTGAGCGTAGAACGTTGTTAGGTGGCTCTCGAGATCTTCTACACCTGTGGAAGTAATCTTGGGCGTTATGTAATTGGCTGGTATGACAACGTCCATAATCGCCTGCGAAAATGGTTTGGGGCGAGCCCTCAGTTGGACAATCGGGCCTCGCTTCCCTGCGGAGCGTCCGTCAAACTATTGTAGACTCCTACACAATTCCTCATTGGTCTTGCGTAACGTGTCATTGCTTGCTCGAGACGCGTCTATTTTCCCCATCAACTGGTCTTGTCTAAGCAGTTCTCAGCTCGAGCTTCCACCATGAGTCTCTCCTGTTCAACCCTAGATGTTGTCATTTCCTCCTGGAGAACACTCACAGTTTCCGTAAGCTATTGTAGGGTGGGGTTGTCATTCCCTTCAGATCCCAATGGACCTTGCCTTGTATTCCTCATCACGTCTAGAAACTCGAGCACAATTGTTGGTGGGATCTAGTTTTATCGGCCCCACGGTGGGCACCAAATGTTCTCGCCGGTTGACCTACTCGCTGGTTGACTCTAATGACAAGCTCTAACTCCGTTTGTTTCTTCACGAATTCGCCCTATCTCTTGCAGTTTTGGAACGTTGCTCTGTTGGGGTCCTACCTGTTGATTGCACTTTGACGATCAAGTAAGTACAAGGCTTATAAGAATTTAAGAAGTAGTAAGTTCTAGTCTTAGAAACAGCGTACCTTAACCTAGGGTCTCAAGCCCCTTTTATAGCTTACCTCTTGTAACAACTTTCCATCACGAGAATCTAATCTCAACTGAAAGCATACTCAACTGAAAGCACACTCTCACGGTGTTGCAATAGAACAGAATCTTTCCTCCAGGGAGTGCATAAAATAATAATAGAATAACCAACGGGGTACCAACTCATGCACCAACATCAGGGGTTTAGTCTGTTTGCATAGGCACCCTCTCTGTGGTGCTACACTGCTTTTCATTATAAATGCAACCTAACCACTACGTGCCCCCAAACACATGGGCTTATGTTTAAAAAGAGAAAACTTACTCGACCTAGACTCCACAAATACTAAGTGCACCCCTAGGTTCATAATTACTCTTCCTTAGCCGCCTAGGCTTTACATACAAAGGATTATCTTAGTTATACAGAAACAAACTTACCCATACAATCGGGGCCTAATTACATGGCTCGCTACTCTAGCCTAAAAGCCGAGCTGACTTGTCTGCTCAATGTATCAAGGTTCAACCACCACGTGTTGAGTTTTGAGCGCTCTGGTCCATTACAGATTCTCATGAGAGAAAGTTGTTACAAGAGATAAGATATAAAAGGGGCTTGAGACCCCAGGTAAAGGTACGTTGTTTCTGAGACTGAAACTGAATACTTCTTAAATTCTAGTAAGCCCTTATTGGCTTGATCGTTGGAGTGCTATCAACAGGTACGACTCCCTCTGTTTCAACGGAACTACGTTCCAGAGCTACAAGAGATAGGACATATTTATGAAGAGACAGACGGAGCTAGAGCTCTTCACCAGAGTTAACAAGCGAGCAAGTCAACCAGCGAGAACATAAGCATACCTTCGTTCTTGGGCTCTTTAGGATCCCCTGAATTCCTGGACCTTTCTGGATGTGGTGATTTTTAGGGTTTCGGAATTTGGGACTTTCATATTGTGGTGTTTTAAATTTTGTTTTTTTGACTTTGTTTGATTGTAGTGGTGTGATTCGGTAAGAAGCATGGACCAAACTCGTCGGAAAAGTGAAGGGCGTGTGGATGAAGATGGATTTTCCCTCTCCCAAGCAATTGTTCTAGAGTTTGCACGTTCTGAATGCAACTCATGGATAACAATGAATCCGAGTATGAGTTTGTATCATGTGTGCAGATTGAATATAACTTTATATTTTGTTTTGGAATATATATTTTGTATTGTTCTGAGTTTCAAAATATAAATTTATATTTTAGAATTTATAATTAAAAATATAAATTATATTTTTAAATATGCATTTAAAAATATATATCTTTTTAGAATGAAAAAATTAATTTTTAATATTTTATTAAAAATATTTATTTTACATATATTTTAAAATATAAAAATTTAACTTTTAATATTTATTCATTAACTCAAATTGAAAAAATGGAAGACAAAAAAGTAAAATTTAAAAATAAAAAATTTATAACAGTGAAGCCTGAAAAATATGGGGTTTGTGAATGGTAAGAGCCTAAGAAATTCTCTAGCTATCTTAATATTCCTTATTGCATTCCTACTTTTTTTTTCCTTCCCTGCAACCTTATTTTTTTTAAATATCCAAAATACCCTTCATAGTATTTTTGAATAATTCTAAAATAAGATGTTTTGTAAGAAAAAGTGTTTTCGAAATGAAAAATTTAGAAGACAAAAAATTATTTTATAATATATTTTTAAAACATATTTTTTACTTTCAGAATAATAAATCCAAAAGTCATAAAATATGTTCCTAAAATATTTAAAAAAATAACGTGGAAATCATTTTAAAAAGTGGTAAAACAGTCTTTTTCAAAACCAGTGAGTTGCAGGGAAAAATTTGTTAGGCGGAGGAAACCCGATATATTATAGCCTAACATACTTCTTGGTCTGTATTTTTTTTTCTTTGCATGGGCTTGAGCCCAAACAATTTATTCTTTTTAGGCTTCTTCTTCCTGCACCCCTACGTTTTTCTTCCTGCACCCCACAATTTTTAAAATTCCAAAACTGACCTTGATCTATTATTTGAAAAGGAGCCCTGGATTTTCTTTGCTACTGTTCATCTTCTTCATTTATCTCAGGTGTTGGTGCATGCAGGGTCTTTGTAGTTGTGCGGAGCAAGGTAGAGAAGTAGGATCGGGATTGAGTAATGTGCTACGGATTGATGAATCCAGAATTGAATAATGTGCTACGGATTTATCAATCCAAAATATTATCGGAAATAGAAATCCGAAATTTTACCAGAAACATTAATCGAAAATTTCTACGGATTCCATAATTCAGAATGTGAAAAAACATATACGGATTCTTTATTCCGTAAAATTACCGGAGTGCATTATCTGAAATATTAAAGATGAAGTGTAGAAACGAAAATCCAAAAAAAAAGATAGAAGTAGAGATCCAAAAACCATAAATTTTATTTACTTTCAAGTTTACAATATCACCCTAAAGCATAAGCATAAAGAGATGTGGTGTTCTGGAATGGCGTCGCACGGAATGAAGATCTGGATTGGGAGTTGCGGCTGCGCTGGGAGGAAGAAAATGAAAGTGAGAGTTTTAGGGTTTTTAGGAATTAGGGGCATTTAAGGGTTTTTAAAAAATAATAAGGACAGTTTAGTCTTTGCACAACATTGTAGGGGTGCAGGAAGAAAAACGTAGGGGTGCAGGAAGAAACTGCCTTCTTTTTATCATTTCATTTGGGTTGAGCTCAAATCATTTGGCAAATTCTTTCTACACCCAACTTTTTTGAATCTAAATCCTAAGTATTTTTAAATTTTGGAAAATACTTTCTATTCTAAAATTGAAAATTGAAAATTAGAAATAATATATTCTTGAAAAATAGATCTGGAAGAGATTATTTTGTTCTAAAAATACAAATTTAAAAACCAAATTTCATTCCAGAAAAACAATTCCACGATAAAAAAAATCATTCAAAAACATAAAATCCAAGATTTTTATCTTTATTTCCATTTTTTTAAGAATATTTTCGTAGTTTCACACTAAAATCAAGTGCAGTTATATGGTGCAGGAACTAATTGCCAATCATTTTCTTTTTTCCCTTTTGTTTTGACCCAACTTTACATTTTCTTTTCATGAATTCATTTGTTCGAACGTTATAACTTTTTACTATAGATCTTGTTTGCTTTTAATATATTGGTTTAATTACCTTTTTCGTCTCTATATTTATAGCCAATAGTCAATTTAGTACAGTGGTTTTTAAAAAATTCAATTTGGTTCCTAAGTTTTTTAAAATGTATTCAAAATGGTCATTTCTGTTAAATATCACCAAACGGCGTTAAGTGGTGCTTATGTGGCAGACACATGTAAGTTACGTGGATTGTGCTTACATTACTTTGGTGAATACTGAATTAGGGTTTAGGTTATTCAAATTG
>Ga0123342_1006645_pt1 | contig 15876 bp, 20 predicted proteins | sample Turbeawhitnodule_FD_89960 | JGI IMG/M metagenome (GOLD analysis project Ga0123342, IMG submission 89960) | Root nodule microbial communities of legume samples collected from Mexico - Turtle bean Mexico white nodule | ecosystem: Host-associated > Plants > Roots > Nodule | place: Mexico: Nepantla... | reverse complement strand
TAGATTCCTACACCTCATTTTCTTCCTCCTTCCTACCTGCACCACAAACCACATAATCCTTCCCCCTCCTTAACTTCACTTGTTGCAATACCTACCTCCATAAGGTTGGCCAATGCTTATTGCTTCTCTCCTTTCTTGCTTTTTTAACGGTAGTACATTACCTACCAACTTTTCGGTAAATAAATCCAATTTACATACGGAAAAAAATCCATAGGTAATAATCCATAGGTAATAATCCATGGGTAAAACAGGTTTTTCTTGTAGTGTTAATACACAAATTTAATGGTCTAAAACAGTTTTTTACATAACAGTTTACACCTGTTTTAGAGTGTCGGTACATAATTTATTAGTTAGTCTGCTGCATTTTTTTTTCTTATTACTTATTTCCCATAAATTTTGGACCAATTATAAAATCAATCATCTCACATTTTAGAGTTAACAAGCTGGTCAATAAATCGAATTGGTCACACCAATATAACCTCCCGATTAAAGATTGTTTCTGATGTATCACGCGAAGACAAAACTCATTATCTATATTTTGTAAGTGCAGCATATTAATAGTTAGCAAAATTGAATTTTACATATGACTAATGTACAAACATGAAAACCCATTTCCCCAATAAGATTACTAAAAACATTGGAGAGCTAACGATTTCAGCAGAATCATTCTAGGCGCTTTAATGAAACTATCCGAGAAGGGTAGGCAGTTGCACGTTGAGATGATGGCTCTCCACTTCACGAAATAAAGTACACTCTTGCCTACCGTCTTCTTCTGATACAATAACTACATAACTAATCATTTCTCTTCATCCTCAGAATCTGACTTTGCAAAAACTGGCTTAGGTTGGGTTTCTGCATATGCTGGAGCAATAAATTTTGGTTCCTTTTCTGCAACATCAGCATATTTCAGAATAGCTTCCCTTGGATCTTCCTCCATCCATGTCTCCTTGATCAGGCCCCCTTTCTGCAATTACCCTAAATGTAAGTATCTTCCACTTTCTCATCTAAACCATGAAAAAACTGGGAAGTCAAGAAAAATTAGACAAAAATGTTCAAAAAACAGACAAACCTTTAGAAGATACTGGGTCAGTAAGCTTCCTTGACTAGTACCAACTCGTCCACCAAATCCAGGACCTGTAATTGGTAATTCAGGTTTATGGGACTTAAATGGATCCTTTAGTACTTTCTCTCGCTGACGCTTTCGGCTTGGTTGATCTCTAAATAATGGTAATGCGTGAGGATTGTGAATGACAGGTTTTGCCTCAAAGTCATCAATTGATTTTTTCCTTGGTGCACGTGCAACACATACTAGAGCTCCTCTCTCACTTAGGGTTGGATCATATAGTATGTGAGTCCCTCCTTGGCTTTTATCACCAGTAGTTGCAAGAATCTATACAAATAAAAGCAAGTTCAGAAAGAATTATAAGCACGACAAAAAATATAGTACAGAGAATGCAAGATCATACCAGAAAATTGGTAAAATAACTATGATATTGAGTTATTACCTGATTCAGTTTAGGATGCCAATGACACTGAACAACACTGCAAGTGGATGATATGCCAACTCTTGAAACAAGCTCAAGGTTTACTCTATCGAAGAAGCACAATAAACCTCCTGTCGTGCTCTCCCTTTCCACAGATGTTCCAGTCAAAAAGAGTTGCTCATCGGGACTGAAGGCGATATTTGTTTGTCCATAGTGATTTGGCAGATCCTCAAATACCTTCAATGGTTCTTTTATTTTGCGTAGATCCCAAACCTGAGGCATAATTCATTGGTCAATCAACAGTCAGGAAGGTTTGATAGACATAATGCACGTCTAACAGAAAATAGCAACAAGCTATAAGAAGATTTCAGATATGTGAACATTTATTTACCTTCAGTGAACCATCAAAACTCCTTGACAATAAGATTCTCCCATCACTAGAAAATTTAAGACCACTAATATCATCTTCATGACCTTTTTCAATGTGTAGATCTGGTCTACTCCCCCAACCAGGCTTAATGTTCCAAATCTGTTAAAATTAATGACAGTTCCAATAAATATAAGGAGAAAGCTAAAAGCTACCACTGTTTCAGCCTATGCTTACAATCACTCTCTATTGACTTTATTGCTTGGTAATATCAGAGCAATAGAAAGATACCTGGATCGAACCATCTCCTATACCACCAGCAATGCACTTACCATCACGATCCCATGCACATGTGGTGACAGGAACTCTTCCAGGTCTTGCAAGCTTTGGTTTAATGACCTAACCATTGAATCATAACCATAACTTAAATAACATTAGAAAATTGTAAAAAAGAAATGACCACAAGTTTATCAAAATTTTCAATAATATTTTCCCATCTGTACCAAAAACAGAGCAGAAGAAAGGATTTTAAAAAGACAATGCTGATGATTTCCTCATAACCTAAAAGCAAAATAGCAGCCAATAATAGTAAAAGTAATGCCACAAACAAGATATTCTTTCAGCCACTTTTCTGTATGAAGGCTAAAGTTTTATTTTAAGAAAATCCAAGTACCCTCCTCCATATCTGTTTGAAATCTTTATCCCATAAAGAGATTAAAAGTACAAACAAAATCACTGTGGATGGAACTACTCCAATGAAAAAACCTTTACAACGGAAGACTAAGATAAATTTTCCAAACCTGCTTCTGACTTTTGAAGTCATTAACATCCCATATGCGTAGCGAGCCATCTTCTGATGATGTTAAAATGGTCTCTTTAGTTTTTGGATGCCACTCTCCACATGTCAGCCCAGATATATGGCCCTTGGTATTCTTTAGATCACGAATATACATGTCTCCCTTTACAAACTCTCCCAAAGTAAGCCCGTCTCGATCATAAATCTGTGGTAGAAGGATGAAAAACACAGTTAACGCAAAAATCACACATTAGCAGAAAAAAAACTAGCAGAAAATGATGCCTTGCACTACCTTTGCTTGAGCTGATCCAGTCACGCACAAAAAGCGATCTGCAGTTGGACTCCAGCTTAAATTGCGAACTTGATGACCTTCAAATGGCTCCAGCTGCCGAAACGATTCCAATCGAGCATTCATTCCTTGGAAGTCATACATTCGTACCGTATAGTCATAGCTTCCAGAAAGCACTCTTGATCCCGTATGATCCACAGCAAGAGCTGACACAACCTGTTAAAAGTTTCCCAGGTCATTAACAAATTGCCCCAAATATAACTGGTTTCCTTTCCTATTACTTTCAGATTTTGACAGCAGGTGCTCATTAAAGTAGCTGGGACCTGTCTTGTTGTGTTTTAGTCAAAATTGTGAAAAATGATACACGACTAGAATTTCAGTTGCATAGTGAAGGTTAAGGGTTTTTCAAGTCTCTATGATTGCAATTAAGGCCACATTGGCCACATACGTCAAACACAGTGCAAACCGTGATTTAAAACCTTAGTTCTAGTTCAGTAAGTACTTAGTTGTTGTATTGTAACCTGATAAGATTGGTCTAGGAAGGCGCAAACCTGCCGATAAACCTCAATGGTTAAAAAATTAAATTGGATGGGCTTAGGGTATTATGTATTTAAATTTTAATTATAAATCCCTAAAAAGTAGATAATGACACGGACAGGGTTGCCATCCAATCCCTAGCTATTTAATTTAGGGTTCTACGATGTGTAATGAACCAATGAAAAAATGTGAATTATTTCTAGTAGCAATTTGATTTTCTTCATAGAATCTTTATAGTTTACAGTAGCTGTAGCTTTTTTACTTCACATCATGACCCCACTCATTAAAAATAGAATAATTAATTGCAGACAGCCCAGAACTTATACCTAAGCTGAAGTAATTTACGATATTCGCGCACCCTTGGGGGATCAATGGATTACCGTAAGACTTAAAAAAAGTGTAAACCCCCCACCAATTGAAATTCTAGAGACTAATAAAGCTAGAATTCAAAACCCTAGAGTGTGGTGATCAGAATTAAAAATATATATTATTTTTCATTAATTTCAGGAAGGAATACCTTGGTGTGGCCCTTGAGAACAATCTCGTTGGTAAGAGGAATCCGGAAGCGGGTCCCTACCTCGTCTTCATCCGATTCATCTTCGGACTCCGACGCGTTCGGTGGCGGCGGGAGCGGGCCAATCATGTCGCCGTCCTCGGCCTCGTCATCAGAAGCTGAGGGCGGAGGCGGAGGAGGTCCGACGATGGGGGCATCGTCGTGATCGGGAGGCGGCGGTGGAATCGGGTTTTTGGAAGGACGGAGGGCATTGAGCCATTCCCTGGAAGAGGAGGAGAGAGAAGGAAGTGGGTTGGAGGAATTGGGATTGGGATTGGAAGTGGAAGTGGAACGACGTGTCGCATTGTGGATGGCTTCAAGAGGCGTTTGAGGTTTCGATTGCTTCCCGAACGACAGAGGAAACTGAGCTCTAGCACCGTCGTATATGTCACCCTCCTCCTCCATTTTCTCCACACTACAAAACGCAACACAAAATTCTACTATTTCATTCTCTTTTTTTATATCTATTTTATTATTCTTCCTTCTATTTCTCAATCGGGCCGAATTTGTCTTCTTCGGCCCAGTACCTCTCAGCCCAATTCTTATTTGAGAATCAAGCCTATATCCAGTTCACAACATTTTTAATTTTCAAAAATAATAATTCGGAAAAATATTTATTTCTTAAAAAAGTTATTATAATTAAGTATTATTAACTAACTAACTTCTTTAATCAGTTTGAATTATTTTTTTCCTGTATTGAAGAAAGAAGATAATGGATCTCAATAGGATAAAATTAAATTTTGAATTGGGTAACGACGTTAATTCTTATTAAACTTGTATAAAATTTAGCATTCTATATATAGACTCAAATTAGATATTAGTAATAAAGATATGATCATGTTTTTGTTTTTGTCTTTTCCCCCAGTAACAAAGGAAAGGTGCGTAGAAGGTATAAGAAAGTTATAGTATTTGATTCTTGAAATTTGAATGTAGTACTGAAACAAAAAATAGTAATTTGGTGGCTGCGTATCTGATATCAAATTTTTTTGGTGGGAGTAAGGCTAAGCAATGAAGTCACCTTGGCCATTTGTTTAATGGAGAATTGATGGCGATTGAGGGAGGTTGTAAGTGGGGAAGAAAAATGCATACACTGAAAAAGAGTAAAACCTAGGCATAATGACAAGACCACCATCCATTCGTACAATTCAACAACCATGTTTTACTCTTGTACTTAAGTGCAACTTCTTTTATAATATTCCAATTTTAATTTACCAAAGGTTGACGCATGGCTTCAATAATATTGGATTCATTTATGTTCTTACTTTTGGAATTATTATCAATGTTTTTTTCTAATTACGAACGTTGACAATTTTATCCAAAAAAAGTAATATCGATCAAAAACAATTTGCAAACGATACTATTCGTACTCCCAACACTGAATATGAACAAATGATGTTGTTTATTCACTCTCTTTATATTTAGCATAGCACTTCATCCTTGTTTGAGCATTGACTAAATTAGCTTGTAGTAGTTGAGGGATTTCTTTCCTAGTCCTCGCTGTGTAATTTACTGCTTCCACCATAGAATCTACAATCATTATCATAGTTGGGGGTGAAGGTGGGTAATCATATAAAACTTCAAATGGAGTTAATTGAGTGGTTGTGTGAAACTTGGTATTCTATCATAATTCTGCTAATGGCAAATAATTAACCTTTTTTAGGCATATCGCTTAAAACACATATAAGATGGCCTTTTACAGACTTGTTTAAGGTCACAATTTGGCCATTGGTTTGAGGATGAAAAACCGTAGACCACAGCAACTTTATTTCATGCCTTTGCATCAGTTCAGTCCAAAGTTGAGTCAGGAAGATTGAGTGGTGAGATGAAATTATCTTTGTTGGTCATCCATGCAGTTTGACGACATTATCCATAGGAAAATAATAAACTTTAGTTTATCTTTTTCTCACTGGGTTTTATATCCTTTGAATTGCTTGCTTTCTTTAACTTAAGTTAACTTGAGTAGTGTTGGTTTTGCAGGATTCGGATGATGAAATTGTAATATATCAAAGAACACAACAAATTCAAAGAACTTGACGATGGAAGGTTGTAATTCATATTATAAAGAAAATACAACTTTTGATAATTATTTTTTACGTACATAATTTACATAAAATTTTATTTTTTAAGTGATGACGTAATGGTAACTATTTTATAACGTAGTACCTATTTTTCTTAGTGCATGATCAAAAGAAACCAGATATAAGAGACTATAATATATTATCTCTAATCCAAAAAAATTGAAGACAATAAGTTTCTTCTTTCTTTATGTTAATTTTGGTTCCTTTTCTCTAGTTATACAACATAGGCTACAAAAAATATTTATTTTGCGAAAGAGACTCGTACTTGATGATATCACCTGTGCTGATTTGTTTAACGTTTTGATATGATACATTGTTTTGTTTATTCGAAGTGTTATTGAAATGCCTAGTTACAGGAAGCAAATGATATAATGGCGAACTTGAAATTCCTCTATGCCCGTCATGGGTGACAACTTTGCTCATAAGCCGCCCATGTGGTCGTTCACCATCCTTCATATATATCTATAAATATCACATCTTCATCTTCGTCCTCTCTTGTCTTACATTCTTTTTTTTTTATCAGCATCTTGTCCAGTTACCATAAGTTCAACTTTGATAGAACTTTTTTCTCTACTCTTTGATTCTTGAAAACTTTTTGATTGTTTCTTGAAAATGGAGGAGGAGGGTAGTGTCAAAGCAGGAAGTAGTCTCCGAGCAGGCAGTAATATGAGTAGTTTGAGGATTGGGAGTGTATCAGTTTGGAGGAACAGTGGTGTGGAAATCTTTGCCAACTCTTTCCACCAGGAAGATGATGAAGAGGCTCTGAAATGGGCTGCCATTCAGAAACTTCCTACGATGGCACGTTTGAGGACGGGCTTGCTGACTTCACCTGAAGGGGTTGCCAATGAGATTGATGTTCATCAACTGGGGTTGCAAGAAAGGAGAGGTTTGCTTGAGAGACTTGTCAGAGTTGTTGAAGAGGACAATGAGAAGTTCATGCTCAAGCTCAGGGACCGCATTGATAGGTGAGTGCATGTCTTAGTGTCATTTCTCTTCCTTTTAAGTAAGCTGCATGAAACACACTAGAGTCTGTATTGGATTGTTGCATCAGGTCTTAGTTCAAATCTCATTGTCATCATTATACAATGAAAAAAGTTTAGCTGAATGCTTTTACAATGCACTGTTCATGACTTCATTTTTGGAATGGATGGTGTCAGAGTTGGAATTGCCATTCCTACAATAGAGGTTCGATTTGAGCACATGAGCGTTGGAGCAGAAGTTCATGTTGGAAGTAGAGCTCTGCCTACTTTCACTAACTACATGGTTAATAAAGTTGAGGTGAGTGTACCAATACCAACCTTAAGAAATAATATTTACCTCTTTGAAGTAGATTTTGATATGTCTTTTACTTTTGCTGGCTTTTAAAGGGGCTATTGAACTTCCTACATCTACTCCCAAGTAGAAAACAGCATATAAATATTCTCCAGGATGCTAGTGGAATAATAAGGCCTGCCAGGTAACAGTTAACCCAGAAAGTACTTATATTATATTTCATTTGGGTTGAATTGATCACTGACAAAAACAGGTCACAAGGGATAGTACTGTCCTGGTTCCATATTTAGAAGAGATAATTGGAAAAGGATTATAAGTTCTGTATGTTGTTAATACACATGAATACTTTTATTTATAAAAAGAAAACCAATATAATATTTGCTAAATTCGGTGTATTGTATACACTCATAGACATTTTTTTGTAATGAAGAAAAAAAATACAATGATAAGAAACAAAAGTTGATATCTAATGATGAAAAATATATTTGTAACAAATCATATATCGTGTCTTTCTATTTCATGTATCGAATCATATTTCTAAATCTCTCTAACCATTTGGAACAAACAATCTTAAACAACATGTCACTGTTTGGTTTTCTCCAGAATGACATTGCTTTTGGGCCCTCCAAGTTCTGGGAAGACCACTCTCCTGTTGGCCTTGGCTGGAAGACTTGATTCAAAACTTAAGGTTGAGCATGTATTTAATTGTTAATTGATGGTGTCATGCTTGTGCTCGTATTTTCCATTTTTCATTTGTAGCTAATAAGTTATAACTTCTTGATCAGTTCAATGGAAAAGTGACTTATAATGGCCATGAGATGAATGAGTTTGTACCCCAACGAACTGCTGCTTATGTCAGTCAAAATGATCTTCATATTGGAGAAATGACAGTCAGAGAAACCATGGCCTTTTCAGCAAGAGTCCAAGGAGTTGGACCTAGTTATGGTTAGTCCACATTGCAATTTCAGGTAGTCATATGCAAAAATTTCATATGAAGATCAAGTTTTAACCAAAATTATTTCCCATTTATACAGATTTGCTAAGAGAGGTGTCCAGAAGAGAAAAAGAAGCAAATATTACACCTGATCATGATATAGATGTCTATATGAAGGTAACACACAGATAATTGTCTATTAAAGATATGTTTTACCCATTTGGCTTGATTCCCTTGAACTTCCTTGCAAACTTTTTGAAAGACGGAATGATAAGCTTTCAAACCAATGGAAGAACAATGTGTGGTTTTTAATAGTAATAACATATCTATTAAAACTTTGGAATTCTATTTCTACACATTAAGCAATGGATTTTCTTTTCGGGGAGACAGATACTATGAACAAATCTGTTACATCTGCTTTTCTTTCTTATTTGTGTTGAACTTGAGTGAACCATCTATTTATGTCTATCTCTTAAAATTAAATAGAATGATTTGATAATTAAGTGGTTGAACTTCTGACTTGTAATGCTCAGGCTGTCGCAACCGAAGGTCAGAAAGCAAATTTTATTACAGATTATATTCTAAGGGTAAAATTTCTGTACTCAAGCGTTCTAAAATAATTCTAAAGCCATTTTTTGTTAAATTCCAGTTTGATTTGCTTTATATTTGCAGATTCTTGGACTGGAGGTCTGTGCTGATACTGTTGTGGGAAATGAAATGTTAAGAGGGATATCTGGTGGACAAAGAAAACGTGTTACAACAGGTAAAACTATTGACTTCAAATTTTGAAGTGTATCATATCTAATTAACTCAAGCAATTCATGGTGCAAAAGTCTTCACGAAATATATATCTGTAAATACAGGGGAGATTCTGGTTGGACGACCTAAAGCTCTATTCATGGATGAAATATCTACTGGTTTGGATAGTTCAACAACTTTTCAAGTTGTGAATTCACTCAAGCACTATATCCATTCTCTCAAAGGAACTGCTGTTGTTTCACTCTTACAACCAGCACCAGAGACTTACAATCTTTTTGATGATATTATTCTACTCTCTGATGGGCAAATTGTGTATGAGGGTCCGCGTGAACATGTTCTTGAATTTTTCGCTTCTGTGGGTTTCAAATGTCCTGAGAGGAAAGGTGTTGCAGACTTTTTGCAAGAAGTAAGTGTGGTTTAACTTCTTTCTACGCTGTAAAAAATAAAAGTACATGTTAAATGTTATAGACTAATAGCAATTTTATTTTATCATCACATGTACAAATTTATTATGTTAATAAAGGTGACATCAAGGAAAGATCAGGAGCAATATTGGGTACTCAGAGATCAGCCTTACAGATTCGTCACAACCAAAGAGTTTGTAGAGGCATTTCAATCATTCCATGTTGGGCGAAGCCTTGATAATGAACTTGAGACTCAATTTGACAAGTCTAAAAGCCACCCTGCAGCTTTGGCAACCCAAATGTATGGATTAGGAAAGTGGGAACTGTTTAAAGCTTGCTTCGCAAGAGAATATTTACTCATGAAGCGTAATTCATTTCTTCACATCTTCCAACTTTGCCAGGTAGGTTTGATCTTTGTAACTTTTCATGTCAATGTTTCATGTACATGCACATTATTTAATAATTTCCATTACTAATGCCTTTTGCTACATCTTTTAGCTTGCTACAGTGGCCTTTATTGCAATGACTGTTCTTTTTCGGACCGAGATTCACCGAGATTCAGTGATTGATGGTGGTATATATGTGGGGGCATTGTTCTATGGCCTTCTTGTAATTTTTTTGGATGGATTTGCTGATCTTACCGTGACAATTTCTAAGCTTCCTGTTTTTTACAAGCAAAGGGACTTTCTCTTCTTCCCTTCATGGATATATGTTCTTCCTGGATGGATCCTGAAACTCCCCATGACTTTTGCGCTAGTGGGAATCTGGGTGTTCCTCACCTACTATGTTATTGGTTTTGATCCATATGTTGGAAGGTAAAAGAGCTGTTTATGTACTATTTCCCTCCACCTCCCCCCCACCCTTTCTCATGTTAAAATACTACTGAGGTGAGAAGTGACATGTATCTATATCTCTACTTATCGCAGATTATTCAGGCAATTCCTTCTTCTGTTATTTGTTAACCAGATGGCTTCATCCTTATTCCGGTTTATTGGAGCACTTGGTAGGGAACTGACAGTTGGTTTCACAATTGGGTCATTTACATTGTCCATCCTCATTGCTATGAGTGGTTTCGTCTTGTCCAAAGGTAGCATAATATCAATACAAAAGAAGTCTTTCTTTCATTACAATAACACTACTACTTAATTGTCTTTGCTTCATGCCGATAGACAATGTGAAAAAATGGTGGCTGTGGGGCTTTTGGTCATCACCTATGATGTATGGACAAAATGCCCTAGTAAATAATGAGTTCCTAGGGAAGAGATGGAGACATGTAAGCTTTTCCATATTAATCTTTGTAGACATTTTGTGCTTGCCTTGTATAGAATAATCTAATGTATGGACATATTTCATATGAAAGGTTCTACCCAACTCAACTACACCATTAGGAGTTGAAGTTCTGAAATCTCGCGGGTTCTTCACTCAGTCAAAGTGGTATTGGATTGGTGTTGGGGCACTGATTGGATATACGATAGTGTTCAATATCTTTTACATCCTCGCTCTCACTTACTTGAACCGTGAGCTTCTTCACCTAAAAAATGTTTTGTAACCAAAAAAGAGAGCTTAATTTGTGTACTAATACCATCACAAATTGGTTATCAGCATTAGTGCAGCATCAAGCTGTTAAATCAGAGCAATCTCAAAGCAATGCACAGGATGGTGGAAGCAGTTCTACTAGGTCTTCATCCAGAAGAAAAGAAACTGAGAGAAGAGGAATGGTTCTTCCGTTTGAATCACATTCCATCACCTTTGAAGATGTAACATATTCTGTTGACATGCCACTGGTAAAGGGGATAAATAAGTAAACGAAAAAAAAGAAGAACACTTGTATTAAACTTTCTGAGCATTATTAAGATTTCTGAGAATTATTAAGATTTCTGAGTCCATGCACTAAATTTGCAGGAAATGAAGAATCAGGGTGTTGTTGAGGATAGGTTGGACCTTTTGAAGGGTGTCAGTGGCACTTTCAGACCAGGAGTTCTCACTGCTTTAATGGGTTCCACTGGTGCTGGCAAAACAACTCTGATGGATGTACTAGCTGGAAGAAAGACCGGGGGGTATATTGGTGGGAACATCACAATTTCTGGCTATCCAAAGAAGCAAGAAACCTTTGCAAGAATTTCTGGATACTGTGAACAAAATGATATCCACTCTCCCCATGTCACAGTATATGAATCTTTGCTCTATTCAGCATGGCTTCGATTATCAGCAGAAATCAATTCTGAAACCAGGAAGGTTAGTACCTTAATCCCATGTTGAGTATAAATATCCTAGTTAAATTACTTCTTACATTGTTACACAATTTTCTTCTACAGAATTAGTGATTTGACTTCTCTCCAGTAAGAAATTTACTTAAAAAATATAGTATGAAACTATAATTTTTTACAACAGAATAGATTTTACTGTTTTTTAGTTCATCTAACGAGGACAAGTAATTTATTATCACGACATCTACATTTGACTTACCAATTAATAGTTATAACTTTAGGTATAAGGTACTTTAGAACTCAAATTCCAGTATAAGGTACTTGATTCCATGCACGGTCTCCCTCTCAGCTATTTCTTGCACATTTCACATACTGCGTCACTTGGAGTGTTATAAAACCATCATTTAAATGTCTTATGAGTTTACTAAGTTTTGAAATGACCAACGGTTGGTGGCAGATGTTCATTGAGGAAGTGATTGAACTTGTGGAGCTGAACCCTCTAAAGCATTCAATTGTTGGATTACCAGGTGTTAACGGTCTATCAACAGAGCAACGCAAAAGATTGACTATAGCTGTTGAGCTAGTGGCTAATCCCTCTATCATATTCATGGATGAGCCAACTTCTGGGCTAGATGCAAGAGCTGCTGCTATTGTCATAAGAGCAGTTAGAAACATAGTGGACACTGGAAGAACAGTTGTTTGCACAATCCATCAGCCTAGCATTGATATATTTGAATCTTTTGATGAGGTAAAATAAGCAGAGTAACAATTTGACTGATTTATTCTATTAAGAAGTTTCTAACTCTTTGCCAACTAAATGCAGCTTTTTCTTATGAAACGAGGAGGGCAAGAGATATATGTGGGACCACTTGGGCATCATTCTTCTCATTTAATCAGTTATTTTGAGGTAAAACGTTAAGAAAATTAAACTGCATGTTTTGCTTCAGACCTGACTGAGTAAAAATTTCACTTGGTGGACACATTTCTCATGAAGGAAATTAAAGGGGTCAATACGGTTGAGGATGGCTACAATCCAGCAACGTGGATGTTGGAAGTCACAACTTCAGCAAAAGAAATGGAATTGGGGATTGATTTTGCTGAAGTGTACAAAAATTCAGAGTTATACAGGTATATTCAATTCGTTGAAGTCTAAGTTATTCAAAGTATGGAAATGTTACTTAGGTAAACTGTCATGTGGCATATATTTCAGGAAAAACAAGGAAACTATCAAAGAATTGTGTACTCCAGCCACTGGTTCAAAGGACCTTCATTTTCCTAGAAAGTACTCAAGGTCCTTCATTACTCAATATATGGCTTGTTTATGGAAACAACATTTGTCTTACTGGCGCAATAATCAATATACTGCCCAAAGGTTTCTCTTCACAATTGCTTTGGCCTTGTTGTTTGGGAGCATGTATTGGGACCTTGGCTCCAAAATGTGAGATGAAGTCATCAAACTGAAAAACAGGATTTTTTTTTTTGCCTCAAACTCATGTTAGATATCTCTACCTCTTTCTAAAGTTGTATTTCCATATCTTTTGCAGCAAAAAGCCACAAGATCTTTTCAATGCCATGGGATCCATGTATGTTGCTGTTCTCCTTCTTGGTATTAAGAATGCTTATTCAGCACAACCATTGGTGGCTGTTGAAAGAACAGTGTTTTACAGGGAAAAAGCTGCTGGAATGTATTCAGCTTTGGCATATGCTTTTGCTCAGGCAAACACTTGCTGTTTAGAGATTTAACTTTTTAACTTCCTTGCATGTAATGATGTACAAATTTATTTCAGGGTCTAACTATTCTGATCTTAATATTTCCTTGCAGGTTGTGATCGAACTACCTCATGTTCTTTTACAAAGTGTGGTTTATAGCAGTATAGTGTACGCAATGATCGGTTTTGAGTGGACTATAGCTAAATTTTTCTGGTACCTTTTCTTCATGTACCTCACCTTCCTCTACTTTACCTATTATGGCATGATGTCTGCTGCCATGACCCCAAACCCCATCATTGCGGTTATATTTTCTTCTGGAATCTATGAAGTATGGAATCTCTTCGCAGGATTCATTATCCCACGCCCAGTAAGCTTTTAACTTCCTTAGATGTCGGATGCAGTTTCTTATATTTACTTTATAAACTTAAGACATGAAGAGTGCTAATAAACACTTTCTAATACTCTTTCTAGCACACTCTACACTACGGATTGAAATCACAAAAATCACTTTGTGCATTAAATAGTGTGAGTCTTAACTATGATAGAAAGTGTTCTTTGAGATATCACTGATATTTCTCATTTTGTGATGTTACAATTATGTATTCATGTCAGGACATTGCATAACACTTTCAATTAGTTTTAGATGAATCTTTTTGAATCTATCTTACTTAGATTTTTTTTAAATTCTTACCAGAGACAAACATGAATTGTCTCTAGTGATTTATCTCATGTCCTATGATTAAAAAAAAATGTCATACTTATATGTCTTTGTCTTGTTGTTTTTATGTCTCTGAGTTGTTACTAAGTTTCCTGAACATGATTAACTTTATTTGTATCCTTTTGGGGAATGGGTGAACAGAGGATTCCTGTCTGGTGGAGATGGTACTATTGGGGAAATCCAGTGGCTTGGACTTTGTATGGGTTGGTGACATCACAATATGGAGATGTTCAAGACCTTATTGAGTTTAATGGTAAAAGTACAACAGTGGAAGACTTTTTGAGAAACTACTTTGGTTTTAAGCATGATTTTTTGGGAGTGGTTTCAGCTGTACTTATAGTATATGCAGTAACTTTTGCATGCATCTATGCCATTGCCCTAAAGTTGTTTAATTTCCAAAGACGTTAAGAATGAGGCATTCATATTTTGGTTAGGATAATAGTGATTTGTGCAGGAAAAAAACATGTCTTTCTGTGTTATCTTGTCTTGGAATTTAAAATTGTATCATTACCATCATGTATCACTTTTAGTTTTTAATTATACATTTGTCTTATAATACTTTTTTTAATCCCTTCACAATTCCAAAAAATTTGGGTGTGTTTGATGGGGTTAACTTGCTTTGTCATATCTATTTTTGTGTATTATCAATTTACTAAAAAAATTAGTCAACACTTTTCTCAGAAAATAAATGCCACTGTTATTTGGAAAGAAGTTTCTACATCATAAAATCCACTCAAGCTTAAAGCCACCATAGATGAAATAGAATCTATTTTGACCTTATAAATTTCTTTTTAATTTCAATTCAATTAAATATTGGACATTATTATTTTACCAATGTGCTTAGAAAAATTTAATGGTTTACAAAATAAAAAAATAATAATAGTAGTAATAGTTTACAAAATAATTGGTACTTTATGTGAAATATCTAATATATACTTTTATTTATATAAAAATATTTTAGATTGAATTAAAAATAATCGCTATATATAAGATGTCCGGATTTTGCAGTAAACGTAGTAATTATTTAAATATTATTATCAATTAAGTTATTAAGTATTGTATTACTGTCAAACTATGAACCTCTATAAATTAAAAGCTCAATAAAATATCAAATTGTTTCTTGAAAAATAATTTTCCAATCAGGTTTAAAAAAAAAGATAAGCTAAAATGGTAATATAATATATGTTTAAAGAAAAAAATGATTTTACACTTTCAGTCAATCATAAAATATCATGTATAATAAATTTATCAAACTTTATTTTAACTATTCCAAAAATCACACAGTTAGTTATTCTGTCTATGTAGAAAAAATTAAATTTGACATTTCCAACTATCATATGTAAGTTATGAAGATCGAGTTTTGGTGTTTTAGAGAAATAAAAGGAGAGAATTGATGAGAAAGGTAGACTACAATGGAACAAGAGTTGGGAAGAACGTGACAATTTAGTACAATAAAAATCCCTATGTAATGAGATATATTTTATTTTTATTATAATAAACAGTACTATTTTTATTATACTTATTATTATTAATAATAATAATATTAATATCATTTATATTATTAATATCATTTATATTATTAATATTATTCATAATATAAATATTATTAATAGTATTAATATAATTTATATTATTAATATTATTAAAATAATATAAATGATATAAATTATTAATATTAATAATATTATTTAATATTATTAATATTGTTAATATTATAAATATTATAAATATTATAAATATTATAAATATTATAAATATTATAAATATT
>Ga0123342_1006643_pt1 | contig 15879 bp, 7 predicted proteins | sample Turbeawhitnodule_FD_89960 | JGI IMG/M metagenome (GOLD analysis project Ga0123342, IMG submission 89960) | Root nodule microbial communities of legume samples collected from Mexico - Turtle bean Mexico white nodule | ecosystem: Host-associated > Plants > Roots > Nodule | place: Mexico: Nepantla... | reverse complement strand
GATACCCAATGACATGCCGACCACCATCATGAACAGCTTGGGAAACCAAACCCATTAAGCCAATGCTTCCTCCTCCGTAGACCAGATCAATGTTCCTAGAGACCTTCAGAGACCATTAACAACATAAACAATCTAGAAAAATTAGAGTAACAGAAGCAAATAAGAAGGTTTATGATAATACGATGTCAATAACACAAAAGCAAAAATGATGATTCGTTTGGAAAAAGGAAAAGGCCACTGAAAATTATTCTCCAACGCTCAATCAGCAGCAAGCACTACTAAAGTCCGTGCCAAGTGTTCTGTCCAGAGCTACTGAGCTTAATAAAGTTCAAGAAACAAAAAAAAATGGATACTTTTTATGCTAAGGTGAAAGGCGCCATAGATATCTAAACACATGAGCAAAAAAAATTGGGCATGGTTTTGATCGACTGACCCTTTGGTTGGTGAATAATGATGGAAAAGTAAAAATTTTAAAAAAAAAACACAATCTAACATTAAACAGAAGCTAAACACAAACTCAACCTAGAAAAAAAATGAAATCTATGTGAATTTCGACTTGCAGAAGCAAGTTACAACTTGCAAACCTGGTATGAACAGAACGAACTAGTCCAACTGAAATTATCAATGGAACTAGATCATTCAAGACGTCATATATGACAAAGTTGAACCATTTTCACCTAATCCATTAATTCAGCTCACTTATAATGAAATAAAAAACATGACACATTCTTTTTATTAAACCCCCAATGAAACAGAAGGTAAAACAGAAGGTTACTTACTTACCCTTTTATTTCTCCAAAAAAAGAACAAGATATGGGCAAGAAAAGCATAAAAGCATAATGGAATTGTATATATACCAATTCATTGCCAAGCTCAATGGCAGCATCTTGATAGCTTCTCTTTTTGCCAGGGCTACTCCCACAGAAGACACAAACCCTCTTGAACTTTGACACCCTTATCTCACCGTGTGTCTCCATTGGTTTGATGTAACAAGTTAGTATAGTACTACTCAACCTAGTTTATGCGTATATATGTGTATATTCACACACTCTGTGTGTTTGTGTCACTCTTCTTACTGCTTAGGTACTGCAATGCTATAACGATTGGGCTAGGAGGTTGCTATTTGGTACCTTCCCTTGTTGATGAAATCTTAATCATCCATCCATGTTGCATCCATGTGTCATGATCAACATTCTCTCAACTACACTCACCTCACTCAGTGCCTATTTTGCTTCCTTTGTTTGCTTCACCACCACTCTTCTGTGAATGGGGTTTGTATATATAGAGAACAGCAGCACCCCATTGGGCATCGTCGCACGTGAGTAGTGCCTAAGTAGCACGCGCGGACTACTGTTGTTGTGCGGTCCCAACCTACGCCCCCTTCTGTTCTCTTCTGTTCTGCCTAATCAACATTGTCACAAAACATTCTTCCAATAACAAACAACATTACGTGTACTCTAATCATCACGTTTTTTTTCTAACACACATCAACACCACCACCTCAATTCCTCTTCTAAACAACCTTAATTAATCACCACCTTCCACTTCTCATCTTATCTTAAACAATAATAATAATAATAATAATAATAATTGTATACACATGTGTAAACTCTTCATCGCAATTTTAAAAAATTATGTAATTTTACAAGATCAAATTTAGGGTTTTCTAAATTTTTTATTACCTTCTATACTTTCTCTTTTCCCACTCTATCTCTCTTTTTTCTTTTAAGTTACATATGCATTTCTTATGTTTTGCATCGTATACCTAGTTTTTTTTTTTTTAATTTGAAAAAGTTGTACTTACTTTATACTATAGAAATTCGAAATCAAGGGATGTTGGATAAAGAATGATACCTTCTTAAGTCTTCTTCATTATCTCCTTTATGAAAGACGATGTCCATGTTGATTTCCTTTATCATCTACCATTCACTTTCTGGTTTTCTTTCTTCCTTTATTCAATTTGAATACTCTAAATTCCAACTTCACCTAATCGTCTTTGCATTGTATTATGCCATAAAATTTCCCATGGTACATACCCGTTGTCCTATAACGAATAACTAACTTCAGGTAGTTGAGAAAATATATTTTATTTTTGTTTTCTTACCATTTATAAAAAAAATGTTTTATGTTATTTATAATAATTTATATAGTAAATGATAACAACATTAATTTTTTTTTGCAAATTCAGTAGGGAAGAAATTAAAAAAAAAATTCTGTGTTAATTTTGCTTCTAACCTTTGGTTGTAGACTAATTTAGTCATCTATTAATTTGTTATTCACCAGTTTGCATAATTGTTACACAGTTACATTTATGGAAGGTATGTTATCTATTACGCAACATTTTGTATATTATTTTAATAAAATGTACCCAAAAAATTATTTCTGCAACAAGAGAATAAAATATTAATTATGCAAAGCAAAACAAAAGAAAAGTGTACCGTCAGTAGTAAAATGGTCCCAAAACATGTTAGTATTCGGTATTAACCGAATTATATGGATTTGAATGAATTAAGTAAAATATGTATTAATAATAATTAAATCATTAAACACCACTTACTATAATATCAATAATCTTTTTACAGATATTTTCCTTATCAACAGTCAAAACTCAAACGATAAAAAGAAGAAAGAAGAGAACTACAAAAGAGAAAATTCAATTGTTCAATTGTTGAACATTAGTCCTCATCCTTTACCAAATAACAAAAAGCAAAGAGGAGATATTTAAAAAAAAAAAAAAATATCTGGCCATATGAATAATAGGACAGAACTTACAAAGAAGTTTTTAAGATATTAAATTCTAATAGAAGATACTTGTATTAAAACATTAGATTTATGTAGCCAGAAATAGGTTTTTAACTATAAGTTCATTAACCTATTCTACTTCCTTGGTCAATAAAGCTTTCACAGAGCAAATAGTGCAGAAATGAACCGAAAGGAATTGGTGTGCATAATAAACATGAATCCTTGAAAAGGAAAGGGAAAAATGGAATAGTGAGAATAATTGGAGCATCTGAAAACAAAAGAAAAGAAAAAGAAAAGAAAAGTTGGATGATTGGGGCGGTGAGGGTTGATATTAATGGGAAAGAATAGAATGGGCTTATCCAAGAAAATAAGTTATCACAGCCACTCAGTAACCATAATAGTGCCAATTATGTGCGCAAGTGCAACACTGCCATTTTGGTTCCCCTCTCACCCTTCCCACTTCATCTCTTTTCCATTGGTTCTTTGCCCAAAAGTGTTGAACAAATCACATAAAAAAGGTTCCTATCTACAAGGGGACTGCGTCACTAACCAAATCATTCATCTATTACTTTCCAACCAACCAAACTCTGCATACTTAACCAAAAAATCCCACCACAAAAGGAAAACCAGAAACCATGAAATTTGGCATTAAAAAAAGTGAGGATGGAGCAATTAATTAATCCCTGTGAATGGGCAACCCTGACAATTATTTTTATTTTAAAAAACTAGTTTATGGTGAACAAGTTATGGGTAATAGCAGAAGCTACTTAAGATGGTGCTCTAGTGCTGTTGAGCAATGTGCATTGATGATTGAATAAGAAAACATCAGTGGGTAGTGCCCTATAACACCTGTGCCCTCATCCACCCTACCTTACTCGACACACATGTTATACGCATAGGAAACATTTGATTTTTATTTTACACGCCCCTTTCCATTACCCATATCCTCTCTTCCACAATTCTTCAAGCACCTTGTCCCCATCCTCACTCTCATTCATTGCCTACCTATCATTTTTCATTCTCCTCAAATTGATCACCCATTTCAATTTTAAACCCATTTCCCTATTTCTAAACACTTTTTATGGGTTTTTTTGGCTTATTCACACGCATTACTTAATCGGTGCCGTATTGTTTATATAGCTGTTTTGTCAGGATTGCTGCGACTCAACCCATGCCTTTATGCTGCTAATACTTATATTATGTTCGTTTTAGGGCTCCAATCCCAAGGTACTCCTTCTGTCTTTCTTCTTTTGTTTTTATTTATTCCTACAACACCTCTATTTCTCTACTTCTTCCCCTCTCACGTGTTTAGAGATCATAAACTCCTTCCTCATGGGGATTCACCTTATATCTTTGAATATTCATCTCAACTTGCATGCGCGTTTAAAACCATTTTTTTTTTCTACTTTTCAAATCATTATCCTAAACTAAATGCTCAACCAATTACTACTACATATACCTTTTATTAAAAACTACGCTAGAGTTACATTACTACGCCATTTAAATATCTCGTTTTCACCTTCTTAGCCATCACTGTACAAATCAACTACGTTTACAAATACATATACATGCCCTAGGGTTTATAATTAAGCACTACCAAGTTCGATGCTTTTAATGCCATTCGGCATACTTTATTGATGCCACTACACACCAAGGACACTAATCCAAGGTTTTTCTACAATTCTTCCTCGATTCTCCCAAATTTTAAAGACTTGGTCTACATAATACACTCTTCAACTCGTAGTGAACAATAGTAATACAAGTACAATATGTTAATTTTGTGCTAAATTACTAAGATTTCGAGAAGTGAACAACACTGAGATAATATATGAGGAATCCGTATTTGATTTGGGTAAGTAAAGAATACAAAGACAATAGTAAAATGAGCAGTTAGATTTGAGAGTATTATAATACATTTAGATATAACTAAGTGAACTTTAATTGTGAGGAAGCTTCGTGTAACGGAATCTGTGTTTGATTTTTATTACATGTGAAAAATCGATAATTCATGTTCCTAAACTTGCTAAAAATATGAAGGCCTTTAGAGAGGGTGTTACTCATGAATGCACTCATTCTACGTTGTTGAGCATATTGTTTATAAAACAAGGTTTGTTAATTATTTTATTGAGTCACACTTAGTTCCAGAAGGAGTTCAATAAGTCTTAAACTCCTTTGTTTTTTTAGCGGATAACATATATAGATGATTTAGTAGACCTTTTTGAACCTCATACTTCAAGAGACCTTTTTGAACCATAACAACATTAATTTAAGTTTAACAAATTAAAGTTTCATAAATAGTTTTTAGCTTTATGGTTTAGGTTTCAACTTTATGTTATTTTTTAATTAGTTTTGATGGAAATTTGATATTTATTAACTAAAGATAAGAACATTTCTTAGATTTCATAGATGCAGACGTCTCACATAGATTTTATAAAATTGAATTAGGTTTAAAGTTCATTTTGTAAGATGGTACTCATAATATAACATACGAGTTGGTAGATCTCTGCATGAGAAAATATTGTATATTATATAACTTAGTGTAAACTTAACCGAAATTATAAAAGTGAGTCTGACTTTAAGTTCACTAATTAAACTTTTTTAATTTAAATCAAACAAATAGTTTTCACTTTCTCACTAAGATTCATTTGATGGGAAAAAATGGGATTAATTTTAAAATGGTGTTAAAAGTAGTAATAATAAGAATAGTAATAAAATTATGATAATAGTACCTTCACGAAAAAACAAATTGTTACAATTTATGATTTGATAATAGTTTTTTATTTTAATAATAATTATATCAATTTTTTAATTGTATTTAATACTTTTTATTATCATAAAAATATGTACCTTCACGAAAAAGGCATTTCTACTAGTTTTATTTCATAAACAGATAGCCTACGTATCGTTATTCTCATTCTGTCGTTAATTGTTACTCTCACTGTAGTTTTACAATTTCTTCACTATGTTGCTCTCTTTTGCTCAGGGTTGTTGTTTCACATAGCACTAATTTTATTTTTTAAAATTTATGAAATTTAATTAGTTTTAGTTTTAAAATAAATTTATTTTAAACTTTTTTTATTTTGTTAAAATTAATCTAAAATACAATTATGTATAACTAACAATAATAATCAGTGAAAATAACAACGATCCTATCCAGTAATCTACAAGTGATTATGACATGAACAGGAAAAAACGGATTATGTGTTAAATGTAAAAGGATTTCTTTTGAAAAAATAAACAATCCATAAATACTTTTCTTGATGTTACCCTCATTTTAATAAAATATATTGTTTCAAAAATTGCATTTTAGAAAGAAAGAAAAAAATTACCAATCACTCCCAATATACTTTGGAATCTACAAATTTAGTGTATTGAATTTTTATTTCGGTCAAAACTTTTGGAATCTTCTACTTTTTTTTGTTAATTATGTAGAGGAGACCTTGTTTCTAGAAAATTCACATTTGAGTAAACCAACTTAAATATCTTTAATTTATTCATAAAAGTTAGTATTTTAGCCTATATATACTGCATAATATAAATGTTTCTTTCATGTAAATAATATTTTAAAAAATTTATATTATAATTAAGATTCATAATAAATAAATAATTTTAAACATATAAATTATATTTTAATTCGTGATAAATAATCTATAGCGTGATACAAAGTTGTTTTTTACTTTGAAATCCAATTTAGAAATAAAAAGGAAAGATAAGAAGTCAACAAAAAAATCTGAAAAAAAATATTTTTGAAAATTAATTCTTAAAATGGATATCCTAAAAAATAACTCATAAACACTTTCATTCAAAATGAGTATTTTAATTTAGGCTTCACAGTTTTAATCATTTCATCGCCTAAACAAAAGCAAATTTTACCTTTTTATTTGAGTTTTGCGAAATCTTTAATGTTGTGAAGGTGTAACATAACTATGTACAAACAAATAATCCACACAAGATTAAAAAAAATGTATATTTTTTTTCATTTGGGTTTAACAGCAGATTTTACCGTTAAGTTTTCACATTTTTACACATTTTACTATATAAATTTAAATTTAATGATTTTGACCACTAATGTTCTGAAATTAAGTACATTTGACCTGTTCGTTTAATATTTATATCCAATGTTAGTATGATGATGAGATGACACAAGTGGTCTAAGTTGAAGTTTTAAAAAATAAAAAGAAACATAGAATTTTTCATTAAATATGAGAACTAATAATGATGTTTAAAGTTCATATGATGTTCCTTTTCTCCTTTCTTCAAATGTTTAAAATTTCAAATTGGTCTTTCTTCTCCAATATTCTTGTTGCAGTGTTGCTCATGTGGGTTCCAATTAATGTACTTCGTTCCATTTCTTATTCTCCATTGTTTTTCTTACAAGCCAAATGTCATAGGCATTACCATCTAAATACTCTACATTGTGAAGGAGAAGGGTTTAATGTTATCAAGCTTTTGGAATATTGCTGCATTGTGTCTTGAGGATTATAATTGTATTACATTTATTTATTTTGACATCGAATGTGAAATTTGATATTAGTAAGTGGTTTGTTTTGTTTGTTGAGAATTGCAAATATGTTTGGATGGATGCATTAGAAGGAATGAGACAGAGAGCGGTGCAGGAAAGTTCAGACACTTCTCTTAAATGATGTGTCTGTGTCGAACACATATATCGATGTCGACAGTCATACGATACTCATAATACACTTATCAGTGAATTGTTCAATTCAAAAAATATTTGTTGAATTTATAAAAATTATAGCATGGTTCTAATACAATTTTAAGAAAGATAAATAAATAATTTTTTAAAAACTTAAATTTATTGTATAATTTTTTATTATGATTATAAAAATAAGAAACAATTTTTTTTGAACTAGTCATGAAAAACATCTTTTTACTCTAAAAAATCTGAAACATACTTGTACACATAAATATTTATTGTCAACTTATATAATTTATAATTATATAATATATAGATATGTGTATCTGTGTCTTGCATTTTAAAAATTATATAAATTATATGTATTTCCGTGTTTTTGTCTGTGTTAAAATCTGTGCTAATAGGGTTGTTGGGAAAAAAAGTGAATGGTCGATGAGATTGAGGTGCACTCATTGATGTCTGTGACATTGTGCTTCACTACCCTTAGCATACATTATAGCGTTTCTCCCACAATCACTTTCTTAGCTTCTGGGCTCTCGACACATGGCCTGTCTATCAGATATGCTAAATCATTCTCTCTTTTTTTTCGAACAATGCCAACCTAAACAAACACACCACAACTAGGGTGGACAAAACACCAATGTTTCTCGATAAAATCTGTTATATGCATGAAAAACTGATTTTTATAGCATCTTTCTTTTCTCGTACAACCAAAATTCTTTAATGTTCAATCAAACACGAATTTAGATGAGTATTTTGTACTAATTTTAATGATTTTTTTATATATTTGTAAATGGAATGTTATATTATTATATTTTAGAGCACTCACTGTGTATCATTGCAATTTATTTTAAAATGTTTATGGAAAATTTGTGTCTGGTAATATATTTTTATTTTAATTTATTTTTTAAAGAGAGTATTCTTTTAAGTAATTTGGGTGGTTTTATTTCTTTAAAAATTTGGAAAAACAATTATGCTTATCACAAAAAAAATAAATAGAAATAATTCTAAAAAAAAAATTAATTGTTATAGTAACTAAATTAGAGAATATTTTAGAAATTAAAAACAATTGGTTTTTAAATTAGTTTATATTATTGTTAAATAATTTCTAAATTGATATCTAACTAGTCATTAAGGTTTTAACTACTAATTATTTAGTTTCAAAGTTTGATAACAAAAATCTTGATTGCTAATTACATACCAATTTAAAAATCATTTAACAATAATAGAAACTAATTTAGAATTTTTTTTTTTTAATCTTTAAACTGGTATCTAATTTAGTCACTATAACAACTAATTATTTTTTTCATTAAAAATTATTTTATTTTTTTTAATGTATATTATATATGAGACCCAAATATGTTTAAATATATATAAAATAGTTAAGAAATGGTTAAATTTATTTTTTTAGAACTCTTTGATTTATGAATTCATTATGATATTTACAGTATCTTTCTATCTGGAGCTCAAAAAATGTATTTTTTAAAATAATTGTAAATATCAGTAAATTTGTAAATATTTTTTAATAAATAGTCGTACTAGTAGTAATACAACAAATACGAGACAATTTTGTATCAATCTAAAGAAAATATTGAGTAACTACTGCCAAAATCAATTGCAAAAATGGTGCCACCAATTTGTTTTTGGTTGGATGAGTCAATCTTGGTTATCCAACTCATCTTGTTTGCTCATGATTTTACTTTCTATTATGTCAATAGTTCAAATTCCAAAGAAAAATTAATATATAATTAATGATTCTCAAAACAATTACTATTTGTTCATGATTTTCCTTTTGCATGGTCTCATAAAGTTGGAGTTAGGAGTAAAAGTCTTTGATTATGCCTACTAATAGAAGTGATGGCTTTAATTTAGTTCAGTCATTTAGAACTTTTTGACCCCAAATAAACATCACTTTTAAGTTGTAACTTTCAATTAGGAAAGTGATGTTGGATTTATTAGGGTCGTTTCACCCCAAAAGTTCCTTATTCTTTTGTACTCATCTCTTCCACTCACTATCAAAGCCTAATTAATTACTGAAGTTGTACTAACGGACAAGTTTTTGTTTAGAAAAAGTCTTTTTCATTCTAATTCCTCTTTTAGTTTCAATTAAGTTGTCACTAGTTGCTTTTGAACTTTGGAAATGATTTCCATGCCTAGTTTAAAACAAAGAATATTTTGTTGCAATCCATTATAATCATTAAATTGTGTTACCTACTTTGAATTAATTCTTAAGGCATTCATAAACTTATTAAATTTAACAAGATAAGTGCATCTCTTAAATATTCACTCATTGAATAGAGGAATAAAGCAAAGCTTGTATACAAACTTTTCAAAAGAAATTAAAATAGAAAAATAGAGAAAAGTTTTTGAATTAGTTTCTCCATTAATTAATTAGTTAAAATTAACTTATGCATAAGTTAAGTAGTAAATTTCTTTTATATGAATTTTTTTTTTTTAATTTATCTTGTACATAGATTAAATTTTTTATCTTGTAGTAAAACTTTTTTTCCTTTTATTTTACTTTTTAGAAGTTATTATTTCACATATGTTTTTAATTTAAGAAAAAAACACATTTGAAGTGAAAAAATGCATCTTTAAAGCACAAGAAGGAAAATTCATAAAATTTATGTTAATAGAAAAATGCAAGACAAACCTTTGGGCTGTTAAAAATGAGTAAAAAAATTTATGGATTGAAGAAGGCAACAAGGTTTTCGTGGAAGTTAAAGAAGTATCTTCGTTAACCCTAATATTGATAAATCTCTACTTAAGTAAAAACTACGATGTTTTACCTATTTATTGAGGATGAGGCTATAGTGTAAGATTGGTTAAAGAATCCTTTCATGGTTTAGTAGTCAATGTATAAGTGAAAATGTTAATTTATTAAATTTATGTGATGTTATGAGATTTTTTTTTATTATCAAATTAACTAAAACTTTGGTTGTATTGAAAAATAGTGGGTACGGTTTTGTACAAGGTTTTATGAACATGTTATCAAATTTCTGGTAGATATTAATTATGATTAGTGATAATTAATTATAATTAATCTACTGATAATTTTGAAATGATTATGATAGTATGCACATTAAATGAGAAACAACTCTAAAATAGGATATACTTATTACTAGTCCAAACACTAAAAAAATTTATTAGTAAAAAGTATAAATAAAATAAAAATAGGCACTTCAAATATGTTTCAACCTTTATACAGAAAATAACCAGATCAATCTGCTCAAAACAATCAGACTCTACAGAACAACAAACCAATCCTCAAATATACATGAAAAGAGAGGATATGTCACATCAAAAGAATTCAGCAACCCTCATAAAATCCTGTCAAGACCCTTATACCTAATCTTCCATCAATAAAGGGCAAACCACAATACACACAAAAACAACCCCTAGTAACAATCGAAAACTCACAATAACAATACTCCATATTACAAGACAATCAAATACTCTCACCCAACAACAGGTCACAAAGATTTCTACTCAACAAAAGAGTACACTTTCTTCAAACCTATAATCTTTACTTGCCTATTAACCTGACCGGGAGCTATATTCTCTTTTCATAACCACACCAATAGTAGAAACAAGAACTTGCACAAAAAATCCAACAGTCCTGAACAAATAGTTAAAACAGTTTGCAAAATATCATTTTTTTTTTCAAATACTTCATACAACACAGGGGATCCAAACACCAATCCGAATAAGAGCGTCAATCTTTCCTTGGTTGTAACCCAAGACCATGATTTCCTTTGAGCCACAATAAAAACCTTCAAAAGATCTACTCTCCCATTCTTAAAGATACATTTATTCATATTCCATATTTCACCTACAATTGCTACCCAAATCCCCCAACATCTATTGACATATTTCTTCATACCTGCATGCTTAAGCAACTTGAAATTCATTTGTGCATCAAAATGAAACACCGAGTAAAGATCAAGCCACTCAAAACAGAGACCCCAAATTTTCCAAGAAACCTTACACTCGAATAATAGATTGTTGAACAAGAGCTTTGATGTCTCCAAATCTGTGTGGATTGCTTGAAGACCTTGTTGTTGCTTATGTGTGTGGGTTATGGGTAGTTTGAATTTGTAAACCCACTCTAAGTTAGGATCCAAAATTGGTTTAAATCAAATCCTTTTAAAAAAGAGTGTTTTACAAAGAAGTGGAAAAATAACCAGTTGTTTAATCGTTTCAATTGGTTGTTTTACACTTAGTGTTTTTTGAACAGGTTTTGAAAAAACTTGAAATTGGTTGACTTTGTTGTCAACCCAATCCAATCGGTTGTTTCGACATTTCAACCGATTGTTTTTCAAAATCCTTAACATGATTTGTTAAGTTTGGTAAATCTGTTTTAATTGATTCAAAACTGATTTGGCTCGTTCATTAAATGTTTTTAACAACCTTTTGGAGTTTAAATAATTAGTTTTACGCTCCTGGTAGTCAGATATCATATTAAAATCTTTCAAATCAGTTTTCTCCAAGATTTACTTCAAGCTTTGGATTGTTTTGTCTAAGAGTGGAATAAGACTGCTTTGTAACTTTTGAATTCAATCTGTATCAGGCGTGATCAATCCTTTTTCTCTCTTGAATACTGTAATTATGTAAACGTGTTGTGTGCAGATCTAGAGGGTGTCATGTCATCTGTAGTGTGTTGTTTGCCAAAGGAGGTGTGTGTTCTTGAAGGGTTCAAGATCACCTTTTTTGTGTGTGGTTTGTAATCAAGGTTGTTGATTGCTTAGTGGTACACACAGTGGTTTCTGTGGATTGGATGTAGCTCTTGGTATAAGAGTAAACTAGTATAAACTTGTTGTGTGATTCTTTCTATCCTTAATCTCATTTAAATCTGTTTTGGCTTGTTTTTATTAACTACTGATAAAAACAACTGGTTGAATCGCATAAACAACCGGTTGAATTTATGGAAATATAATAAAATAGATTTGTTTCTTGGTTAACTTAATTCCTTTCTCTTTGATTCTTCATTGGCTTTCTCTATACCTTCAAAGTTTGCGAAAATCTTTTATAAACAATTCACCCTCCCTCTTGTTTAAGGCCTACAATTCTAACATAGATGATTTACCGTCTCCACTTCCTCACCACATAATGGGCAGAGATTACTTACCAGAACTAAGTCATGTCTCAAAATATTGTCCTTAGTAGCAACTATATTAGTTAGCACCCTCCAAGTTGTAACTTGCATTGAAGGGAGAGTCTTTAACTTCTGAAACTTTGCAAGAAAATCCCCAACACCACCTTGCTCAACCCCCTTTAAATGATTATAAGTTGCCTTCACCGTGTAAACTGTAGACATTGTATCTCTCCAAATCCACTTATTAGTCATGCTTTCACCCTCTTTCGCTAACCTCTTATTATCCAATAACTGTGAGAGTTGGTCAGCTTGACTAGATTCCCATACAAAGAGAGTCCTTCTCCATCCCAGCTTCCACGACCAATAATTGTCATTCCAAGCACCAACCTGTGATAAAGTGTGACCAACATCTAAAGAGACCGAAAACAACCTAGGAAACTTTTGCTTTAGGGATTCATTATCCACCCACTTATCCTCCCCTAACTTAATTTCTTTCTCATCTCCTACTACCCTCCTTGCTTTATCTTCGAAATCATTACCCCATTCCACTAAGTTCCAAACTTTCCTAAGGTCCCTCCACCATATCGATTCATTATTGATATAAGCCTAGGACCTTAAATTCCTCCAACCACCATACTTTGAAACTAAAATCTCCTTCCAAAAACCACACTCTTGAGACATAAGTCTCCAAATCTACATACCCAAAAAGAGCATAGTTAAACCTTCTTATGTATATAACCCCTAAACCTCATTTTTTTCCTTCGAATCACATACCTTATTCCACACCACCCAGGCAATTTTCCTTCCCTCTAAGCCCCAACTCTATAAAAAATTCTTTTGTATCCTTTCCACTTCCTTCAACACATTAACCGGCATACGAACACTAGTACAAAAAGATACATTAACGACGGTTAAAAAGGACATATAAAGACGGTTCCCAAACCGTCGTTATTACGAACGTCGTTATAAAGTAATCATTTTTAACGACAGTTGCTGAACTGTCGTTGTAAACATGTTTATAACGATGGTTCATTTAATCGACTTTATAAGTGAATGCTAAATAATAATAAAAAATTAAAAAAAAAACTTTTAAAGACGATTCCACATGGAAATGTCGTTGTATGTGTGACTTTTAAAGACGGTTCCACGTGGAAACGTCGTTATATGTGGGTTGATAAAAAAAAATATTTTGTTTTTTTAAAAAATCTGCATAAAATATCTAATTCCAGAAAATCAAAAACATTTAAAATTATATTTTAAATATGAAAAATACATACAACAAATTATAACATTCTACTAAAAGTTTTGCTAATATATGAAAAAGTATGTCATTCTAATGATTTATCTATTCTAAGGTGTTATACATGGTTACAAAATACTTTGAGCATATTGTTCTCACATACTCTAATGCTTCCAAATCTAGCCAGTGTTGGTCGTTAAAAAACTGTGACATTTGAACTTTTTTTAATTAGTACATGAATAATAAACCCCAAATTTTAAAGTGTTTATTGTATTGAGGTATTACCAGATCCCAACCTTTATTAATTGTTGCTTGCACAATAGTCAACATCCACTGCATAATATAATAACCGCACTCATAACTTCCGGATTGCTTGTTGGACTGCATGTGAAAATAAATGTATTAAATAAATAAGTGAGACACATTAAATTGAGTGAACAAATATACTTTAAATACCTTAAGGTACATCCAAGTGAGTCTTTGTGCATTTTCACTTCTCCTCCCACTCAACATGTTATATCCAGAGTAAACACTAAAATAATAAGATTTCATGTTAGAATACATAACATTATATAATGTATAAGTAATAATAAATGTTAAATGAAATTGTCGTACCTATCTATAATGTGCTTAAAATAGGCAGGGGTTTTTTTTTATGCAAAGAGCAAAACCATGCAGCGGTATGATCTTGAACAGATATGATCAATAGTTGCCAATGACACCTATATAACAAATCAATTAGTTTCTCTTATGTCAATAATTTAGTATGACTTATTTAATAAATAAGGACTTACTCATGGATGTACGAAGCAAAATAAATTTGTTTTCCTCCATTCTCTAAGGTAGTGGTGATGTATGTTTGTGTTTTTTGACTTCTTGTTTCCAATTAATTGAATGACCTGAGGGTCTAAAAACCCATATATATTGTGTTTCCCCTCATTGGAGCATAATCCACAAAGATACCTAAATTTCAATAAGTTAGTACTAATATATTTAATAAATCAAAAGTATAAAGATTGTAATATTTGAACTTACATCATCCATAATTGCAAAACTGTTTTGTTAATCTCTTGATCTCCAGATGCAAGGTCCAACAAATCAGACATGTAAAAGTACAACGGTACATCATTATGCCTTACAAAACCATTGGCATCCCATGGAACCTCTAAGACAGTTGTATCTAAAGTTGTAACAACTTACACCAATGCTGCCACAGGATCATCAATGGAGAATATTTTCTTACTTCGCAGAGGCAGTTTTTTTTGAGGTTCTTGCTACTCATCAACAAACAAACAAAATACTTAAATTAGTTAGAATGTAATATATCTGATATATAATCCTATTAGTATTAGTGCAAAGATATACCATAGAGTCTATAGGTCTGACGAGATGTCTAGGCCAGACAATGAAAGTAAGTAATGTCCCTGCTACAATTGTGACTTCTGATGTCGGCACATGAACTGCAACATCACCAAAAAGGACCTTCTCCACCGTGACCTTCATGAAATTAGAAGGAAGAGGCACATTGTGTAACATTGTGACCCCTTCATAACACTTACCCATGGCAACAAATCGGGTCAAAGAATTACACTCAACATATAACTCGCATTGGCTAGTTGAGCCAAAGTCATCTCCCAATAGATATCAATCGCCGAACAACTCCCTTTAGTGCTGACTTTCTTAATTGGAGGCGGAGGTGGTTCATCTTCTACCATAGTAGGTGGTTGACGTGAGAGTCCTAAACCCTCCCACCGCTTTTCAAACTTCTTTTCCATTCGCACATTAAACTCTTCCATTAAGCTTTCTCTAAGCTCTTGAGTTACCTCAACCTTTATTTGTTCATGTAATTGTAGTAAATACTCTTGGCTAAGTTGACTAGACGATTGTTCCTTGCTATGTGATGAAGGTCCAAAGTATGACCGAATCCCAACCCCATATCCAGCTACACGAACACGTCCAGGGTGGTCAGGTCGTCTGAGAGCAACATTAAAAATATCTTTACAACCATATGGATTAAAAGTCCCATGTGTTGATTGCTCAGCAAGAGAATCCTAAAACAAATGAAAAGAAATTGTCAAACTTCAACACATTGAATTTAAAATAACACATAGAAAACATATTTCTTACAATTCGTTCAACTGTTTGTTC
>Ga0123342_1006642_pt1 | contig 15880 bp, 4 predicted proteins | sample Turbeawhitnodule_FD_89960 | JGI IMG/M metagenome (GOLD analysis project Ga0123342, IMG submission 89960) | Root nodule microbial communities of legume samples collected from Mexico - Turtle bean Mexico white nodule | ecosystem: Host-associated > Plants > Roots > Nodule | place: Mexico: Nepantla... | reverse complement strand
TGATTTTGAAACTTATATTGTAAATATTTGTATTTCTATATGTCCTAATCATGTATTAGGAACGTTTTGAAAAACTCTAAGCCTTTATAGAAATACGTAGAACTTGTATTGTAATAGTTAGACGTTATTTTCTGGGGTGTTACACATAGAAAATTTATATTTTTTTATGAAGGTTGTTAACCTATTAGAAAATTCATCTTTTATGTTAAACTAAAACATCAGTGATAAAAAAATACTTTTCTATGATCGATAATATTTTAACTGTCATAGAATATTTTATTAATATTCTATGACATATAACATTTTAAATCGTCATAAAATGTGTGATTTTTTATAACTAGTAATATTTCAATCTTCATGTGTTATTTTCTATGATGGTTAAAAGTAAATTAGTTATAAAAAATAATATTTTTTTTATGATAGATTAACAAAATGTCATAAAAAAGTGTATTTTTTTTTAAAGTATAATATATCCTACTTGCATAACGTACCTTGTATAATAAACAGTTCTCAAGCAAATATTTTTAAAATAAAATCTTAACTATCTAATAAAGTTTTCTAAAAATTAATATATTCAAGAAAGTAAACATCCTGTACAAGCTACTTTATTAGTTAATATGAAAAGTAAAAATAAATTTATCCGTCAAGAAAGAGAAGTGGATTTTTTAAGGAAATGTGTTTCAAAGAGCATATAAACAAATTACAAATAGCATAACTATAGTCAACAACAAAATATAGAAAATCAAATTAAAGTATCTGTGTTTGAGCACTGTCACCGACAATATTGTGAGTCTCAAGCATGAGATATAGAGATTGAGAAAGACTTGCCTAAATTTGAGCAAGGAACGAGACAATGAGACGAACCAATTGAATGAGACTAAGAGTGAGAACGAGAATGAGAAAGAAGAATGAAACTGAGAGTGAAGTATATGAAGGAGACCATGTGAATAAGGAGAAGAAGAAAAAGGAGACTTATCGAGAAATGAGCGAACAACGAGATAGTGAGACAAACCAATTGAACGAGACGAAAAGTGAGACTGAGAATGAGCAACATTAAAAAAGAAGAAGGAGAGTGATAGTGAAAAGGAAGGAAAAAAAAACATAGTAGAGGAAGGTTACAACGTGAAAAAACCATAATTTTTTTTTATCAATAGTGTAGAATATTAGAAAACTTTATTGAAATATTAAAAAAAATTATCTAATATATATATATATATATATATATATATATATATATATAAAGCTTCTAAGATCTTGTATCTTATTTTGATTTTTTTAATATACAAACTCAAATAAATAAATAAAATATTAAAAAAAATTGGAAATTATTATTGATAGTAAAATTTATAAATATTTCATAAGAAACAAAATTCAAAAACAATTACTAAAATGTACGTATTCTTAATAGTGTTAATTTAATAAATATAATGACTAAATTTTTTTCTAACTCAATCTATGTTTATGTTTTTTGGTGGAATAATAATTCTAGAAAATAGAAACCAATTTTATTATTATTTTTTATTTAATTAAAAAAATCATCTTTTAGTAACATTTTAGAAAAATATACTATATATGTTAGTTTAAATTTATTTATAAATATGTAACAATAATTATATTTATTTTATTTATAGTAACATTTATGTAGAAAAAGTTACTATAATAATTGAAATTTATGTAATGTAGTATTTTAAAAAAATATAACTATCAAAATGTTATTAAAGATAAAAAAAAAATGTGTAGTGAGAAAAGGAGAGAAAACTTGAAAAGTGAAAAAGATATTATATCTGTTAAATATTGTAAGTGATATAATAAATTTTATAATCTAATTGATTATCATGATGGATAGAGTACAGGTATCATAGTAAGATATCATAAAAAAAAATTATGATAGTTTTAACTAATTAATAAATATCATATGTTATTTACGATTGTCTCACTATCTAATTTATTATGGTTGATGAATTATATCTAATTTATTATGGTTGATGAATTATAACTGTCATATTAATAGTCATCATAAAATCATAATTTTGCACTAGTGATATTTGTGGGATCTCAAACATATGTGTCAAGTAATATCTTCAAATTTGTGCATTAGAGTATATATTTGTGAGTAATCTGATAGTAATCAAACCGTGAGTAATCTAAGTTTAACAAATTTTCGTTAGAATAAATTTTAAATAACTTTGATAATGTAATTTGAAGATTGTTTTTTAGAGTTTCTTTTGTCACACTTCATAAACTAACTACAATTTATAAAAAGTTTTATTAATTAGAAAAGAGTAAATATTTAATTTAATTCAGGAAAAAAATCACTTAACCTGATTTATTTTATGAAAGAGAGAAGAGAGATTGAATATTCTCTAAGAATTATAAATATGGGACATTTTAATCCTTCAGCCGTTTTACTTAGTATTTTAGGGATGAATGTAGGTCAGATATTTTTTAATGAATTAATTAGTGCACATTCACCACTCTAAAGAATAATTAGGTATTAAATTAAAATTAAAGTAGATAAAAAATAAAAAAAATAAGTACGAAAGTGTATACGCTTGTATTATTGCAATGTTATTTGGTGATATTTTTCTTCTTTAAAAACTGGTTTGAGTATTTTTTTTCCAAAGATCAAACTAAGTATGGTTTTCCTAAAAAGTTATATAATTTTTTTAAATCGTTCAAAAATTATATTTAAAAATTAATCACAATATTTTTAATGTAAATTTAAATAAACGAACTTATACGTCAATTCGTGTGTTAGTATTATTATTCCATGTAGTGCATGATTGATTGATTTTAATTATGGTGATTGTTAATATTTTAAATTTCCATAAACTTGATTTTTCTTTTTGCTTTTTAGCATGAGGTGGGGTGTGTTTCATCTCCGGATCTTTAACCCATGTTACTTCAACTACGTCAATTTTTTTCATTAAATCTATATTCTACTTATTCTATATTTATATTCAACTAAGTCAAATTTCCAAGGTCTCATATAAAACTTGGCTCTCGTATCTATAACACCTCTTTTTTTTTCCTGATATAATCATATTATTAATATAATTATATTTTCAGAGGTAAATATTTTTTACTAAATCTTGATAAAAGCAAGATATGAGGTAAATATATATAATTTTAAAATTTTACATTATATTTTTCTACTCCACATGCATGTTTGCTTATGTTTAAAGAGAAATGAGAGGTTTATTTATCAATAATTTTTTCATTTCTTCGTGTTACTATTTTATTTATCGTGAAAATATATTGATTAATAAATTATGGATGGTGGAGAAAATCTAAAAGTTAATTACTATTGATTCTTTTAAGATAATTGAGGCTTATATGAGAAGAAATGTAAAGATTGATAGGCTTATGCCTTGAAAAGTGATAAAATGGAGGTTCTACATGCACCTCTATTATTTCTCCTTCACCTCCATAATTTAGGTGAAAAGTTTATTTTCCCCATACTGAAATAAAAAATGACTCATAAGTCCATGCTCTCCCATAAGCTTATTCGTTGAATAAGAGCGGCCATAAACTTTGTGGAAGAACACTTGTGAAAGAAGAAATCTTTGATGGCATGAACTAGTACTCTAAAATGTTTAGAGTATAAACTAGGAGATAGTAAAGTAAAAGGATAAAGAGAATAAAACTTATATGAATTTTGAAAAAGAAACCTATGTATAATGTGAAATAATATCATACAAAAACAATATTCAAATCAACTTTTTACAATTATATTAATATAATCTATTTTATTTTATAATTAAAAATGTTTAAATTATTTTTTAGTAACTAATCGAGATAAATAAATTTTGTCATCCTTGACATAATAATAAATAAGGATATAATATTAGTGATATAAATATAATTAAGTAAAACAAACTAACTACAGATAAATTCAATAATATAAATAAATATAATGCTTCAGTACATAACTAATCCATTCCACCACTTCAATAATATATATATATATATATATATATATATATATATATATAATATACTTGTAATAATCACAAGCAAAATATTTTAAAAAATTATTATTTATCTGCAAGAAACAATATAAGTGATATAAATATAATTAAATAAAACAGATTAACCAGAGATAAATTAAATAATATAAATAAATAAAATAGTTCAGTACATACATTAAAAAAATATTATTAAATAAAAACTAATTTTAGAAATAAAAAATAATTAATTGTTATATTCACATTTAAAAAAAATATTTAAAAAATAATAAATTTTAAATTTTAAAATCTTAGAAATTAAAAATCCAAAACATTATTAGGCTTTAAAGCAAAAAGCCTTATTACACGATGTAAAAAAGGAAAAAAAGAAAAAGAAAAACCTTAACCCAAACATAGAAAAACACAATCTCATTAAAAATATAAAAAATCATAACACACGTGTAAAAGAATACATAATAAACAGAAATATTGTTGGAATGAAAAATAAATAAAATTATAAATTAATTTTTAGAGTTATTTAATTTTAATATTAACATAAATTATTTTTATTTATTTACATTATTAATATATGATTATTATTATTTATGAGTATTAAAATAATAAAAAACATAACTTGAAAATAAAAAATATGAAAACATAAGCTACTGTGTTAGAAATTCATAATCAATTATATATTATTTATAAATCAATAAAATATAATCGATTATATATCATTTATAAAACAATAAAAACAGAGATAAAAATAGAGTGATAAAGTGAAAGTGTAATGAATTATGTAATTAAAAACCAATTATATTTTATAACAAAATAATTATTTTATACAACATAATTAATTACATTAAATTCAAAGTTATTTTTCTTCTACTTTTATTTAGTCTATAAAAAAAAACATTTATGATTTTTTTTTCTTTATCTTCTTTTCTATCTCATCAGATCATTTCCTCTTTCTTTTTTGTCTTTCGGATTTCTTTACATTTATTTTTTTAATATTTTTTTATTGATGAGTAAAATAGTAAATGACTGTAATTTTAAGAGAAATTTAATAAAAGTGTCGTGATTTAATTTAATTAAAAGATAATAAAATTAATTTGAATATTTATTGATATATGTGATTGATTTAATTAAATTAACTAGGATTAAGTTATTTTATAACGGAAGATTTAGTAAGATAAAAGAAAAAAAATTATATCGATAGGGTCCACATGATCGAAACTCTGACTCGACACACTTTAGACCAATCGATATGACCAACAATAAAACTGATTAATGACCCAACATTTGTTAATCTACTTTTATTATATCCATTAACGACAAATGACCCACAATAATTATATAATTAAGCACAAATCTCAAAGGATGAGGTACGCAATCATCTAATACTAAATACTAAGTGTTGGGTGTCGAAGTTTGACTTGAGCGTCAAAGCTTTTTTTGCAGGTACCATCTGAGGCTGAAGTTCAATGAGAGGAGGAATGGAAGAGCGGTAGTTGCAGGAGTGAGTTCGAGAGGAAGGAGTGAGGTGTAGACGGCCAACCGAGTGACGGGTGGTTCAATCGTTCTCTTGGTTTCAACCCTGTTCGAGAGAAAAAAATATGAATAGAAATAACATCTCATTAAATTTTAAAGTGAAAGTTAATTGAAAATTAATCTCCTATTCTACTATTAATCTTTTTCTCTTCTCTCTGAAATACTTTAATATAACAAGTTGAATAAAATTGTTAGGACCGAGAAAAATAGTTTAAGTAGAAATGGTATAATTAAAATGACACTTAGATATTTATTATTAAAGTTAAAAGAGCATATAAATGGAAATTGAGTTATTCAGGTTTCATTTTAAAAGAATTATCACCTTTCTAAAAACTTCTTGTTTCTTTTCCTCTACTTTCTATCTAAGATTCTGAATTCGTCATTGGACTCCTGACAGTGAACTCTGCAAAATTGTTTGATCAAAATCTCAGATAAAGTAAGTTTATTATTGGCTCATTCTCCTTTGAGTTAGGTTTGCCTTTAGTTTAAGCTTGCATGTGTTGCTTTTATCTTCAGAATAGTCTCTCTTAACTCAAGTTCCTAGTGGTATAGTTAGATTTTTGTTAAGACTCTGTGGTGCAAGTTACCTTTAAGCTTTTGGTAGATTTGGAACTCCTAACGAGTATTTGCTAAAATTCAAGTAAGGGAATCTAGTTTAAATTTTTAATAAAACACCATACTAAAAGATTTGGTTGTGGAAACGTGGTAACTAGTTTCAAATTTTGTTTGAAGGATTAATTTTTTATGACTAATGCAAAATATTGTTTGAAATAATGAATATATTTATTACGATTCGATAATATTCGGTATTAAAGGTTGTTCGATCAATTACTCTAAATACATTAAATAAATACATTAAAACAATACATATTATATAATATGGTTTATGGATAATATAGTTTAATACAAACTTTATAAATAATAAATATGTTATAGAAAGTAACGTGCGTATTTATTATTATATTGACTACTCCCGATAAAAAAGCTGAAAACAAAAAATATATAATATGAAGGAAAATAAGAATAAATGTCGAACCGGTAACAAAAGTGGTTAGACCCTTACAAGATATACAAGACTGAATCATTGCAGAATGACAGAACCAAGTAAGCTCTATCATCATGAATGTCACCAAATAATAATAGTAAGAACCATAAAGAAAATGAAAGGCTTTTTATGATGTAAATATGTGAGAGGGACTTTACTATATATGAAAGGTGAAGGAATTATTGGCACCTTTCACCAAAGCAATTCAATTCAAGGAATGTGAGGCTCAAAAATAACGTTACATAACTCAAATCACCACCGTCCTCCACCAATCATCTTGCCGGAACCACAGTCACTCACTATGCACAACAAAGTCATACATTATATATATATATATATATATATATATATATATATATATTATAGAGTGTATTTTTTTATAATATGTTGTCATTATTATTTTAAAAGTTATAAACAATATTTTATTTAAACTCCTAATTTTTTTAAAATATTAAGAATTTATAAAGTTTTTATTTTAACTTTCAAGACTTATTATCTTATTAGAATCTGTTGGGATAATATTATTAAAATTAATAATAAATATTGACTGACTTTTTTAAAATTCAAAATTTCATCGCAATTTTATCTTTAAAAAATATAAAAAAAATTGAATGAAGAGAAATGTCTTAACTCCGATGTAAAACTATTGTATTCACTGAAAAAAATTATAAATGACTATAGTGTGCTTCGTGCACCTTATTATTCATTATTGATCATACACAGCATCTAAGGAACAATATCATCCCTGCCATGCCACACAAATCGTATTGTCCCTCTCTTTCACAATCATGCTTAAAAAGAAGATCCTTTCAATTATAAAAATATTGCTACCTACCGACTCTTTTATTTATCCACAATATTAATTTTGTTCAATTTTTTTATTAGATTATATTTACTCGATAATAAGATTAAAATCCGGTTTTTAATAAAAAAATTATTAAAATATATTGATATGATATAAAAAATTATTTTTTCTTAAAAAATATATACTTTTATTAACAATCAAATAAAGTATTAAGAAATTTGTGAATCTTATAAAAAAATTATATTGAAATAAAAATTGAACAAGTATCTTATAAGTGAAGTGAAACAATGAAATACATAAAAATTAAATTGAAATTTTTAAAAGAATTTTTATATTAAACAAATTTTATGATAAAAGTAAATTCAAAAATAAATTTAATACCTTTAAAGATATATTATACATTTTCTCTCAGTCTCTATTTGTTACTTTCTCCCAAACTAAAACAAAAAACACCATTTGTAGAAATTAATTTCAAAATATGAAAAAACTAATAAAAATGTAACATATATACACCGTCCAAAACTTTATTCTAATACTCTATCATGTTATTTTATTTTAAGGATGAAACTTTCAATATTCATATTAATTTTAATTTTATATATTTTACAATAAAATAGTTTGTGAATCCCATATAAAAGAATATCTATTGTATATTATTATAGATAAAAAAAAAAGCTAAAATATGACTGAAGAGAGGAAGAAGAAAGACTGAATTAAAGATGAGAAAGGAAGAATTGTTTCTTATAGAGAGAACAAATTGAAGAGCTGGGGAGAGAGAAAAAAAGGGAAAACTTTTCTTTGATACTACAAATAGTAATATTTTAAATTAAAATAAAAATTAAAAACAATTAAAATATTAATATTTTACAATGTTAAGTGTATTTATTTATTATTCAATTTTTCACTTAAACAAACATAAAAAAACACGCCTCCCTCTTCATACTTGAGAAAGTGAAGATTAATCATTAATTATATAAAAAAAATTAGATTTATATGGTTATTTCTTTACAACCTTGTACTAAATAAATTAAAGAGTTTCCGGTTAGAATTGAAGCGTTGGAACACATTTTGAACAATAAGTTTGATCTTCAAATCAGAGATAAATTTAAAAACCCTCTTTTGAGATATGAATGTGATAATTATTTCCAAATGAAATGTGGAAGTTCAATATGAATCAGAGTGAAATAAGGAAGTTAATTGTACTCCATCATTATTAAACGTTTAATTAGAAAAACATATAGACTTAAACCTAACATCGAAAAACTAAAAATCTAATGTGTTAAACTATATTAGACTTCTTTTATATGCATAACATCAAACTCTATAGGTAAATCCAATACGGATAATACATTGATTTTAATGTACTGTTTGTTTTAGTAGTGAAAAATGAAAAGATTTACGGTATATAAAGAAAATCTGAAAATTAAGAGAATAAGAAATAAAAAAGCACAAAAAGCGATAATATTTTGAGATTCAGACTTTATTTGTTTCTTTGGAGAGATTTGGATTTTTTTTTATAAATATATATATATATATATATATATATTTATATAATTAATTATTTGTAATTTATTTTCTTATATTTTATTTATTTATTTTAAAATCAAATATTATTATTTTTATTTAAAATAAAATTACATAATTAAATATAATATAGTATAATATGATAAAATAAAATAAAATTTAAAATATTAAATGTTAAATGTTAAATAAATTTATTTTAAAATATATAATAATTATTATAAAATTATAATTACAAATAATAATAATAATAATAAATGTATATAATAATTATATTAATTATAAAAAAATAAAGATTAAAATAATAATGTTATTAAATATAAAAATAAATTTTTATCAAATATTTAAAAAAATATTTTTATCAAATTTTATATATTTCAAAAATTTAATATTTTAATTACTAGAAATAACATTTTAATTAAAAATAATTATAATTTACAGATAAATCAATCAAATTAATTCTTCAACAATTTTTAAATATAAAAATAATTTTGTAAATTTACATTTTTATTAATTAAAAAATATAATTTTAATTATATACCTCGTAAACTTTCTCAACACATTTTACTCTATTTATCTCAATCAAAATAATCTCAATTTCTTCACATTTTTTCTATAAATTATTTCAAAATTAATTTCTAATTTAAAGAAAACATAAATCTTTAACTTAAAAGTACAAATCCTCAGTTCATGAACAGCTGGCAGTGCATACACTTTTACATATCCAGCTCTGATAGTCAAAATCTTCCGTACTTGTTTTTGTTACTTCAACTTAATTAACTTTGACTTACTTAAGTATACGTGTCTTAAATAGTTTACTCTTCTATTTTTAAATGTATTTTCAGTTTAATTACATGTCAAAAAGTTTTTCTTTAAATATAAATATGTTTTAAATAGACCTATTTGTATTTAAATTTATGTTTTGGGCTGATATTTCATTTTTTATGAAAACGAAAAGCTTATATGTTTTTTTATTTTCTAAATATTCATAAATTTCCACAGAATTTTTTGTAAACCTTCATAAAGAAGTCTCAGTGATCATTCACACGTGGATAGCTAATGACTACATATAACACTCAGTTTTATTCCTAGTCGTGGTCAAACATCTTTCATAATTAAGAAAGAAAATGTATTATTATGATAACTTTGACTATTAGTCATACCAACGTGAGTACGGCCTAAACCATTTCTACATTTAAAGCTAAATTAACTTATAAAAAAATTTATTATATAACATAATAATATAATAATAAAGAAAGTTTATATTTATATTCGATATATAATTAAATATTAAGAAGTGAAATTTAAGTTTCATTTAATTTAAAAAAATTAATTTATTAGATAAAATTTATATATTTAAAATATTATATAACTCAGGTGTGAAATTATCATATATTTAAGATGATCTAATAATAGATTGATAAATGATAGTCAAATAAGTTAAACAAACTTTAACTAGGATAAAACTTAATTCAATTTTATAAAATTGATTTATAATAAAATTTACACTTATTTATATATTATGAAATATTCTAATCTCTAATCAACGTGAGATTTTTAACATGAAATTTCATAACAAATACACAAACTTAAGGTTAGAACAAATTTTATTTTATTTATAAAATAATAAATAGTTAATTTATATTTCTTTCTTTTGGAAGGATAAATTAATTTTTTTTTTATAATTTAAAAAAGAAATACATCCCTAATTTATATCATCTGAATATTTGACTGAAGAAAAAAAAAGTGTTTTAATTGTTGTGTGTACATTCAGGTTTCCACTGCAGTACTGTGAGTAATGTTTTAAAAACATGCGCTATTGATGATAGGTTACAGTAAAGTTGTAGGGTTTAGGACATAGGATCGTAGACTAGGCCGGTACGTATGCCGGTTTTCTTGCAATTTTGATTCAGCCGAAATCCTGTGTCTTCTCAAACACCCAAAATTCTAGCCTTTGAGCCACACAACACAACTACCTCTCACTTGTCACTGCTCACCCCACTTAGCAATTGACACTTTCCAAACCACATTTTTCAAATGTCCCAAAACACAAACTTCCTCATTATCTTCAATACTTTTATTCATCACATATCATCTTTATATAAGATTAATTAAATTAAAATAATACCTTCATAGTCTTTTTATAATATCATTTTTCTTATTAGCGTTTATCATAATTAAAACTATAATAACTCACTTGTATAGTTACATAAATTATTATGCTCAGTTTTCACTAAATATTATGGGTTGTTTCTATTAAATCGTTGAAAATATTAATTGTTATCATGTCTTAAAAATTTAGTTCTTAGAGCATATTTAGCTTGAAATAAAAAAAAAATTGTCATATGATGGAGTAACTTTTATACTAATTGTAATTTTTATACTATTTTTCCATTTATAACTCTTTTTTTTTTCTTTTTCATGGGTCTATTAAGATATTCTTTTAACAAAATTAAAAAATTACATAAATTTATAATCATTTCTAAATAAAAATTAGATTAATTATTTTGTTTCTATTTCTGTTATAATATTGATCTGAAAATATATCACTATATTTTTAAGTTTAATTTACATATAAATATCTCACTTGATATAAAAAAATTATTAAATAAAATATTTTTAAATATAAAAATTAATTAATCATTATATTAACTAAATTAAATATTATTTTAGAGACTAAAAAATTATTAGTATTTAAATTATTTTTATTATTAATATAAACTAGTTTTTAAATTTTAATAGCTACCAAGTTATCAACGTATTTGTTAAATTTTTTTTAGTTAATTAGATATCAATTTAAAAGTTAGTTTATAAATTTTATTAATAATAAAAATTATTTTAAATACTAATAATTTTTTAATTTTTAAAATAATATTTAATTTAATTAATATAATAATTAATTTTTTTTAAAATTATTTTTCATTTAATAATTTTTTATATGTGTGATGGATTATCTTAGAGTAAAGTGAGAATATATTATTAAAATAAAAAATAGAATAAATATTAAAAATTCATGTTTTTTAATTATAACTTAATCTCTCACTTAATAAATACAAAAACTTGTTAAAAAATAGTTTTTAATAATTGTTAAAATATGCCCATAACAAAGTGTAAAGAAAGCCTGTATTGAATGATTACTTTAAGCCATTCATATTTATGGAACACTTTAAAATAGAATAAAGAAGTTAATGAGTACTTTATTATCTTATGGCTTCATGTTAGCAAAAATTAGATAATTCATAAACACGTATTGTGAATCCAGGTAATGTATTTGTTTGATTTTATGTGATGAAATTGACAAGTTTAGTTAATGGAATATGTATTGAATTTTAGTTATAAACGAGCCATTGAGCAAAAATTTCATAGTTTTGATAAACATTTTCTATACGCAACATCTTTAAACTAAATCTAGATAGATCTCAAGTTTTTGCCTTTCCTCTTGTGTCAACTTCATCATGATGACTTAATGGAGTAGATTCCTAGTAAGAATAGTATGAATTTAGCCAAAAGATAAGGTTTAAAATATCAATACCAAAATTGGGAAGATTCATATATGTTTTTATTACAATCAATTATTATCACGTGTTTTAAAGATTAATTTGATTAATGGTATACTTCCTTCCTATCTAGATTAATATAACTATATATTAAATTAACACATGCTAAAAGTAGCGAATATTATTAAAGTAATCTCATTTTTTGTTATATAATATGTTTTGAAGTTTTACAAATATAAACATGCAATTCACTATTTTTGTCTTAAATTAATTGTAGATTTTATAATTTATTTAAATAAACTTCTCTATTAATATTTGTAAAAAAAATGATACATTTTTACGTACACTAAAACTAGATAAAAATTCTAGCGTGAGACTTGCTTTCAATATTTCACACACACAAAAAGAGAAAATCATGAATAATGAGGGAAACGTTTTTGTTCTAATAAAGTTGTAAGTGCAAACACTACGTGAAAATACAAATTCTTAAATAATTTCGTTTTCTACATACATTAATTAATTACATACATTAGATTCTCAAATCATCTAATGTACATATATTATAATTTGATCTACATACATTAATTACAAGTGACGTGGTCTTTTTCTTACATTCCAATATACAATCAATATAGAATTATTATAACTTAGATTCTTAATTTTTTTATGTTTAATGATTACAATTGTATCTAGGTACATTGTGTGATATCTTAATTTTATTTATATTTAATAAAATAAAAAACAAGCAATATCTAATTCAAATATAAATATATACAACTATCTCATAATTGTATTTTAAAAAAATATCTCTCATCGTATGAATTTTAATATATACACAAAAGCTTTAAAACAAAACAAAACATTCAAATTAAAAACATCTTATCCTCTGGTTGCCTACTGATGATCTCTATTATGTGCAACCTCGTATATTCCCGTGTAATTACACGATCATCATAAATTAAAGAAAGCAACCACAAACAAAGAACAAGGTAAACTAGCTATATAAAAATTTCTATATAATTTCAATTTCAAATTAATAAACATAATTCATCAGGTCTCATACAATTTCTCAAATCATCAAGTGTTTATTAAAATTATAATTCATCTTTCACATGTCAGACTTCTACTGATTCATAACATACAGACACTTGACTCTACTTCCAGAATACTCGTGTATTGAAATTAGAATCCTAAGACTTGCACCTGTTATACTACTCGTTGTGAATCCACACAGTCATGCGCATAAACATCTCAATATCTGATCATCTCGTATGACAATGTAAATTCATATGACTCGAAAGACTAGATTATATTTCAAACCGTAGACAAAGTCATATGAATATCCTTCGACTCTTACCAATGGAATAACTTCATCTATGTGATTCCATTATATCAGTAGAGTCATGATCGTCTCATTAGATTGGGACCTAATAAATCAATACACCATAATAACAATCTTAACATGGTATTTCATTTCCTAAAAATACTATCTTTTGATCACACTTTCACATCATATCATATCTCATGTAGCATATCAATACACCATTCAATCACATCATAATTTAAATTTTCAAAATAATCCAAATATATCTCTCAAAATTCATTTAAACACATAACTAAGTTCCTTTAATCATATTTTTAAATAAAATTTAGAATGTTCACTGAAAAACAATAAGAGTTAATAAACTATGCTTTCAAAAGCCAAAATAAAAATCTTAAGTTTTTTTTACAAAGAGTCTAGCTTGAGCGAGAATGGATCTCGTCCAAGTTAAAATTCTCTCGCTTGAGCGAGATTCAATTGAGAGCACCCAAAATTTCATCATAGACCCACTTGAGCGAGATTCCTTCTTGCTTGATTGAGAAGGGACCCGAGAGCACCTTATTTTTTACTCTATACTCGCTTGAGCGAGATATGCATAAACATCTACATAAATATGTTAATATTGCTATTGTTATATTGCTAAAACAAATGTCATTCAACTCATAATTTTAATAATCTACACATTAAATTAACAGTTCTTACTCATGTAAGCTTTCTAAGTCAATCATTAATTAAAATCAAACAACCAATTCTCATCAAACATCACATTTTAAGTAATTCAACAAACTATACAAATTCAATTCAATTCACTTGTATTACCATCCAAACACTTTCAGTTGTCAATCACAAATACTTTCAATAACATATTTGCCTTAAATCAATATATAAATTCAAAATCAACCATTTCAATTCATATATTAATTTAATCTTAAAATAGACAATCCTGCAAGCAAAAGTTGAAATTGATGACCACGTCACCCCCACATCCATATCTTCTAACCTATGGTTTTATTGAAAAGAATAAGACTAGCTTCCCTCACCTGAACTTGAGTAGATGTTCACTAAGAGCTCCAAATCTACCAAAAGCTTAAAGGTAATTTAATCTGCACCATAGAGTCCTGATAAAAAATCTAACTATAACACTAGGACTCTGAGCTAACAAAGATTAATCCTGAAACTAAAACAGTCACATGAAAAGAATAGACTGATACAAACCTAACAAGTTCAAAATTGGACTCAAGGAGAAAAGCAAAAATGAACTTACTCTATAAGAGATTCTCATCGGGCAATCTTGTAGTCTTCGCTCCCAGAAGTATAATGGTGGACTTTGATTGTCAAATTGATAAGCGAGGGGGTCAGAATCTTAGAGAGAAGAGAGATAAAATGAAAAGGGAAACTTCTAGAGAAATGGTAGTTCTTTTAAAATGAAACCTGAATAACTGAATTTTCTATTTATATGTTATTTTCATTTTAATAATAAAATATTCAAGTGTCATTTATATTTATACCACTTTTACTCTAAGGTTATTTTTTTAGATCCTTACACATTGATTATAAGTGATATAATATTTATTTTCAACTCATTCTCACATTTAAGCAAAACATTTTCAAAACAAACACCATTAGTCATCAAATTGAATAATTTATATCATAATCTTTCAACTGGCTTAAAATATAATTTTATCCCTTAAATCAAATGCACCTTTAAAATTGAAATTCTCTTAAAAACATAACACATTATTTAAAAAAAAAAAAATCATTACTCAATATATTAATCAAAATAAACATAGCTAATATAAATTTAATAATATCAATTTTCAAATTACTTAGATAATCATATATATATTGATTTATATTTATAGCAAGTTCTAATAAAAATACATAACCGAAACATACACACATATATGTATTGGTACTGTCACTGCATAGCAAACAAAGGATTGGGGATTCAATGGTGTAATGTTAAGAGGTCGTGTGACAAGAAGACATTGATAGCAATATGGGGGGAGTCCCCATCAGGCAACAATGGTTTTGCCTGACCCTACTTAAGCATGCATATTATGGCAACGAAGACTGGTGTGAAGCCATGGAGCTTACGTTAGAAAAGCAAATGGCCTTGGGGGGGGGGGGGGCTCGGGGGGAGCGGGGGGGGGGGAAAATAAGGGGGGAGGTGGGTGTACGTCAGGCAAAAAAAGA
>Ga0123342_1006641_pt1 | contig 15881 bp, 8 predicted proteins | sample Turbeawhitnodule_FD_89960 | JGI IMG/M metagenome (GOLD analysis project Ga0123342, IMG submission 89960) | Root nodule microbial communities of legume samples collected from Mexico - Turtle bean Mexico white nodule | ecosystem: Host-associated > Plants > Roots > Nodule | place: Mexico: Nepantla... | reverse complement strand
CCCTTTGCTAATTTGGTAGGCGTTCTAATAGGAGACTGATGTCAAGTATTTCTGTATAAGGGTTGGACCACCCCTGAAGTGGTCCCTATTTATTTATTTATTTTATTGCTGATAAAAAAAAAATACTAAATCCATTTTTACACTGAAATTGTTAATTCCAATTTTTATTTTAACTTAAATTGTCATCGTAATTGATGGCTTCCATTTAAAAATTTAACTGAATAAATTAATCGATTTAATTAAATTCATTTATATAATTGGTGACCTTAAACCAAAAATCTCACTTTTTGTCAGCAACTTACCAATTATTTTTTTATTTGTTATTTTTATATTTCAATTACCAAATTACATTATTTTAATAAATTTTCAGCTTATTTCATCTTATCAGGGTTTATGTTAAGATGATCTTTACTTTACAACTTTTCATAAAAATTGTCCGTAGTTGTAGTTTAATAATAATAATAATGATGAAAAAAAGTAGACAAATTAATCTAATAGCTCCAACTTATTAAAATAGTTCATGTTTCCATTTATATAGATATTATAGTTTTGTGTAATTACTACATCAATCACTATTTTATTTTGAAATATATTTTCAAATTAAATTATTATTTAAAATATTATACAAAATTTATGTGATGAAATTTTTTTAAGATTTATTTCTAACTTCAAATTAAACCATATTTTGTCTAAAATATATTTATTTATATTAATTTTTTACTATTATTCCTAAAAAATCATTAAATAAAAATTAATTTTATAAAAAAAGTTTATTATATTAATCAAGTTAAAAATTATTAATATTTAAATTAGAATTTATTATTAATAAATAATTTTTAAATTGATATTTAATTAGTTATAAGATTTTAAATATTAACAATTATTTTGATTATTTTAATTAATATTTTAAATATTTTAAATTTGTCTTTTAATATATTAATTTATTATTTTTTATAAATATCAATATATTTTAATATTTTGTAATATATTATGTCACCAGTAAATTAATGGATATACGAGTTGTAATATTCACACATAAAAAAACTTAGATAAAAATATATAATTTAGATGGTGTACTTTTAAAAGTATTATTCGATAGTAAAAAAATAAAAGTAGATGAGTATATTAAAACATAAAAATTATGTAAATTTATTTTTTAATTGAAAATATTCTTAATACCAAAGAAAATTATATTTGTTTTAGTTTTGCTATTATATAATATTTTACAGTTTTGAGAGAAAATTTGGTAAAATTGGACTTTGATTTTACTTTTATATATAAAGTTATTTTAAATTGAAATTTATTTATTTGGATGTTAGATTAGATTTATTGTTTGTAATGTTTTGAGATTTTTTTTGGAAAAAAAATATGAAACATATTGATTCTAAATTAATTAGAAATATATAAAAATATAGTCTACAATATTATTTTTTTTTTTTTTTTTATAACATTAGAAACTGTCTGATTTTAAACTTATATAATAAAAAACTTTATCAATCTATGGGAATAAGAAACTTTTTCACTACATAAAAGTAATGTATTTCCCTCATTTACTTATTTAAAAAACAATAATAGAAAAAGGTGAAATAAACAGGATAGAAAAAAAAAGAGTAAGAAAACAAAATAACAATAAACTTATTAAAAGTTAGATTTTGAGTATAACTATTATTATTATTATTATTATTTTTTATTTTTTTATTTTTTTATTTTTTTTAAATATTTTAAAAAATTTGTTTTAAAACAAAATAATATATTTTGTATCTGTTTGCTTCTCTTATTTTTTTAAATTTAACAAAATTTATCTAAAACAATAAAAATTTAAATATATTCATATGTTAATTTCTTTTAATGTTTTTACAAACTTACCAGTGTGCTAAGAAACTTTATTATTAAATAAAGAAAATAAAATAATAAAAGTAGATGCAATATCTATTGTTTGCATGCATTTTTATTGGATCCGTCTCTCTAGAATACTTTCCCGTGATCATTCTTCAATGTATTTTCATTTGTTCCGATGCACGATTTTTTCTTACTCCACCACCTTATTTATTTTACTAAAATTTATATTTGTGCTGAATTTAAGATATTATTTGTTTTTAATTTTTTTTATAATATTAAAAACGGTTTGATTTTGAATTTATATGTACATTTTAGTAAGAGAAAATAAAAAAATTTCATCAGTCCATTTAAGTTTTTTTTTATTTCACGCATTCATCCCATTCTTTTATTGAAAAAAACAGTAGAAAAAGAGATTAAATAAATATAACTAAATAACATAAACAAAAGAAACTCTTGTTCTTATGATTTCTCTTTCTTTCAAAACACTGAAGTTAGGTTTTAAGTATTACTTTATTTTTTTAAAATTAAAATATTATAAAACAGTTTTGAATTAAAAAACTTTTTAAAACAAAAGATCCTTTCTAGAAACTTCCGAATGTTTTATTATAAAAGAAAGAAGGAAAACAGAGTGAGACAATTAACAGGACGCATCTTGGAATTGTTTTCTTCTCTCCTGTCACTCACCGCCGGTTCTTCTGAACCATTCGGTTAGTTTTCTTTGCTGCATGGATGGATTGTAACTGCTGATTTTTGTTTTGTTTTTTCTCACTAAGAAAGGATCCAACCTTTGAATGTTTTGGAAGAAGTAATTTATTAGTGTAGGGTTTAGATTAACTCAACCCAGATAACAGTTTATAATATTCAAATGAGCAAATTTGACAAAACTAATTTTTCTATAAATATTAAAGTTTTGATACTAAAAAGTGTTTGCATGCAAATCCAAATGCTTGAAAAGAGTAAAAGAAATGTATCCATAAATTATTTTCAGTTCACCTCTTCACCATTTATAAAACAAGTTAAATTTGTAATCTTATTTTATTTTTAGTAATGCAATTAACTGATGCATGCAGTTTTATTTTATTTTTAATAATAGAATTAACTGATAGAATGAAATACACCTCCAATAATTTCATGATGTTATTTGAATAAATAAGAAAATAAGAAACTTATAACCTAAAGAAAATATTTTTTTTTTTTCATATTATAGAACAATCAGGTGTTTAAGATTTTAAGTTTTAATTTTTTTAAAACATTGAAGTTGGGTTTTAGGTATCCTTTTATTATTTTTTTCTAAAAATACAATATTATAAAAAACAGTTTTCAATTAACAAAAACTTGAATAATTTATTTTGCATCTATTTGTTTCTATTATTTTTTCAATTTTATAAAATTGATATAAGACAATGAAAATTTGAATATTTAGTATGTAGGTTACTCTTTCTATATATTTGTAGAACTTCAAGTTGGATATGAAGAAACGAAGGAGAGAAAGCAATAAAAAAAAGGGGAAACTTCTGTAGGTTGAAGTTACTTTCTTCTCTCATTGCATGCTTATTTCAACTTAAGGTTTTGATTATAATTTGAATGCTTAATTTTAAAAGTCCATAAGCCTAACCTAATAGCTGCAACTTATGAAAATATTCTGTTTCTATTTTTTTATACATATTATAGTTTTGGTACATATATCTAATAAGTATTTTGTTGTTATTTGAATAAATTTTACTATAAAATAAATAGAGTTTCTCTCAGTTTAGCTGAATACTCATAGTTTTTTACGAAGTTAAATAATAAGAACACTACACTTAACAACATTTTGGGGAATTTTTGTAAGATACAAAATTGGAAGGAAATTTTGGGGAAAAGGAATTCAGAATCTAGCTGAATATTATTTTACAAAAATTGTGAATTTCAATATATTGTAGAATACTTTTTATATTAACATAAGAATTTGTTCAGGTGTAGTGTTTCATCTTCTATTTTGACATCTTCTTCTATATGTTGTTTTCTTTTAGAAATCTTTTCAAAGACCAAGTCACAATAGTATCATCATTGAGAAAAATTAAGCAAATAGATTTTGAGAAACAACACATGCACTATTGTAACTTTTCAACTTCCAAAATGTCTTATCATTATTGTCTAAAACTTCTGGTTTGATTCTCATAGCACCAAAAACACTTTTCTCTTTAACATTAGATTTTGACATTTGTTACTCTAATGTCAAAGAAAAAATAATTTTGATGTATGAGAATCAAGTCCGTCATTTTGGACAATAATGGTAATGCATTTTGGAGGTTGAAAAGTTACAAAAGTGAATATGATGTTTTGTCCCAAGTAATTCTTAAAATTCGTATGTCCAACTTTTCTAAATGATGATACATTTAGAACCTGGATTCTAGAAAAGTTTCTAAAAGAAAGAACAATGCAAATATCAAAACTACAAAATGAAATTGCCACTTCATCTGAAGAAAGTTGGTTTGTTTATATTCTCATGCGTAGAAGGACGACGATGATAAAATATTTTCTCAAGGTAAGTTATTTTCTTAAGGTAAGTTTTTTTCTTAAATTTTAGTGGATTATTTTTGTGGTTTCAAATTATGTGCATGATATTAGAAAGTTTGCATTCTTTATATTTTGTCAATTTAACATGATGGTAAATAGTTAAGTAAGCTAGCTTCCGTGTGTTGAATATGTTTTGAGACAAAAGTGACCCCTCTTACATACATTTTATTAACTAGAATTATTTTATCTATTAATTAAGAAGCATAATGAAAATACTTATTATATATGTGTTTTTCATGTAAACACTTTATAAAAATGCTAGATTGTAATCTTATTTTATTTTTAATAATGAATTTAATTGATGATGCATACACATCCAATAATTTGTTGATGTTATTTGAATAAATAAGAAAATAAGAAACTTATCACCTTCAGAAAGTCAATTTTTTCATATTATAGAACAAATTATAAGTTTGAATTTGTTTAAAACATTGAAGTTGAATTTTAGGTATCCTTTTATTAATTTTTCTAAAAATAAAATATTATAAAAAATAGTTTTCAATTAAAAAAAAAACTTAAATAATTTATTTTGCATATATTTTGTTTCTATTATTTTTTCAATTTTATAAAATTCATCTAAAACAATGAAAATTTAAGACCTCTAGCAGCTCGTATACTTGATAGACATGTGAATGGCAGAAGAAATGTTAGGAAATAAATGTTAAGATGTTCCTTATTGTTTGCCTTAATTTTTGGTGTGCAGTTTATATCAGTGTTAGTCAACTACACTTAGTAATATTTTGGGGAATTTTTGTAAGATACAAAATTGGAAGGAATATTTTTATAAGACAATTCCAAATTTCAATATATTGTACTTTATTTTTTATATTAATATTTTGTGATGTATTTAAGAAATAAAATATTGAACTATTGATAGTATATACGGTGAAGTGAACATTTTGTCCATTCCATATGTGGCACAATATTGATAAATTTGGTGGTGCATTGCTGATTTTATAATTTCTCCCTACTGATCTCATGAGAAAATGATGCTATATTTTTTTAACAGAAAAGATTAAAATTATGGTATATTGCTGGAAGTTCATGGCTCCATGAGGTCTAGGAGTTGGATTCATATTATTTATTTTATGATCTAGAAATACTAGAAAAGAAAATAAGTAAATTTATTTAATATAAAACTACATTTATGTTATATAATTTGAATATAACATTTTTTTTAATTAGATTTAATGTAGGGGTTCTTAAAAAGATTTAATATATTTGTCATTGTTTTTACTCATTAAGAAAGGAGAGAATGACTAACCCTCTCGAGATTACAAACCATAAACATTCAAATTACCTTTGTACTCTTTCCTATCTTACACCATTAACTTCATCCAACAAGGTAATTTTCTTGAAACAAGTGCCTAAATTTCAACCCAATCATCATATTGTTAATATCCACTTTATTGTAGGAAAAAACAAAGTTAGTTTACAATTTACCATAAAGTCTATGGTGTATGTTTGTGTTTTTAGTTATATTTCATTCTCAAAATAATATCTTATAACATCAATCTTTGATTCTCTTTTGTGACATGAAGGAGTTGTGGCCAACGACGCAAAATCAAAATGTTCAAATTCTCGTCCAGTTCAATTTTGGGGAAATGGAAAATTTTACCACTATGTACTCTTTTTTTTTTATAGATTTTGTGATGCATAATTTTTATTTCATCTTTTCACAGTGTGGTATTTTGCACAGAGAGCAAAATCTAAATTTGGGTATATGAGTGAAAGTAGAATAATGTGAAAGTGAGAACTTTGGTTGATAGTATGATGACATAAGGATTTGTTCTAGTGTAGTGTTTCATCTTCTATTTTGATATCTTCTGCATATATTCTTTTCTTTTAGAAATCTTTCCAAAGACCAAGTCACAATAGTATCATCATTGAGAAAAATTAAACAAACGGATTTTGAGAAACAACACATTCACTATTGTAACTTTTCAACTTCCAAAATGTCTTATCATTATTGTCTAAAACCTTAGGTTTAATTCTCATAGCACTAGAAACACTTTTCTCTTTAACATTAGATTTTGACATTTGTTCCTCAAATGTTAAAGGAAAAATAATTTTGATGTATGAGAATCAAGTCTGTGATTTTGGACAATAATGGTAGTGTATTTTGGAAGTTGAAAAGTTACAACAGTGAATTTGATGTTTTGTCCCAATTAATTCTTAAAATCCGTATGTCCAACTTTTTTAAATGATGATATAATTATAAGCTGGGTTCTTGCAAATTTTCTAAATGAATGAACAATGCAAATATCAAAACTACAAAATGAAATTGCCACTTCACCTGAAGAAAGTCAATTTCTTTATATTGTCCAATGAAGAATGATGATGATGATAAAATATTTCCTCAAGATAAGTTGTTTTCTTAAATTTTAGTGGATTGTTTTTGTGGTTTAAGATTATGTGCATGTTATTGGAAAGTTTGCTTTCTATATATTTTGTCAATTTAACATGATGGTAAGTAGTTAAGTAAGCTAGCTTTTGTGTGTTGAATATGTTTTGAGAGAAAAGTGATCCCTCTTACATATATTTTATTAAAAATAATTATTTTATCTATTAATTAAGAAGCATAATGAAATATGATTTTGGATTCTAAGAAGTCAATGATGACACTTAAAGATTTTAATGTAATTATAATGTGATATTTGTAGTGTTATCATATGCATTTATAACTGAAGAGTGATATTAATAGATATTGTTATGAAGATGAGAAACTTTTGGATGAGGCATATAAAGAAATATTCTCTTAGGCCATGTATGTCATTTTCAATTAGTGAATAATCATCTAGGTATTTTTTACTTTTTGTATGAGACATAAAAGTAGCATTTTTCTTTGTCTTGTACTTGTATTTCAAATAAAATACAACAAGTGTACTTGAATTAAATTTGAGGCTTAAATTTGAGGTATTTATGTTCCGAACATGGACAAAATTGAATCCTTTTTAATATTGATGTATTTGTCATCTATCAACAACCACCTAAACTCTAACTTTTAGCTAAATGATGGAAATTGTGAGTTTTTTTTTTCATATTAGATATACTCTAACAATCTTCATCCATAGCTAGCAAAATTAGCTAAACAGTTTGATGGCCACTACATGTACTCGTTGTAGCTAGGATTTAAGCACTCCTTTTCCGATGTATGTGATATGTTTTTCAATTTCCAAAAATCATTTTGTATGTATTGTTTGAGGGAGAATGAATACTAAGGAGAAGTTCATTATTGTAGAATTATTTTATTCACTTATGTATTTGTGAACCAATTAATAATACTATTATATTTGTCTCATTATGGATTATTGTTTTCATGTTATTTATTTTATGATCTAGAGATAGTAGAAAAAAATTATTTAATATTTATATATGTTCTTTTGTTTGTATATCATGAACTTTTTTTTGGGTATCATTACGTAGATTTTGCTCTAAGATTATAAGAACTATGAACAATTCTTTGTTTAATTATTTCTAGGTGCATTTGAATAGGTCTTGTAATTTTATTTTAATTGACTTGACATTTCGTATATAGTTTTTAGTAATATCTGCTTCTAAAATCCTCATATTATTTACTCCGATTCTACACATTATCTTAAGTTATGACACATTCTAAGTAAAATATATTTTTTGATTTAGATTTAATGTATTGATAAGTTCTTAAAAGAATTTATTATATTGTCATTGTAATTAATAAGAGATTTAATGTATTTTCCAATGAAAATCTATCTCTTATTATATATTCCAATTCTCACGTTAATCTTATACTAAATTCTGGATATAGAAAATTTATTTTTAGATTTAGATTTAATGTATAAGTCCTTAGAAAATTCAATATATTTGTCATTGTAATTATAAAAGTTCTTTTCTACTCATAAAGAAAGGAGAGAATGACTAACCCTATCGAAATTACAAACCATAAAAATTCAAATTAGCATTGTACTCTTTCCTATCCCACACCCCTTAACTTCATTCAACAAGGTAATTTTCTTGAAACAAGTGCCTGTATTTCAAACCATCATCATATTGTTAATATTTTCTTTTTTGTAAGGAAAAACAAAGTTAGTTTACAATTCACCATAAAGTTTTTGGTGTATGTTTTTCCGAGAAGAAGGAGCCTCGAGTTGGTTTATAAGGCCAAAGATCAAGGAAAGGAGGAGTGGAGGAGCGAGAGTTGCAAAAGCTTGTCCGAGAAGAAGGAGTGAGTTGCAAACTGACCGAATGAGTAGTGGTTCAATTATTCTTTTGGTTTCAACCCCATTCGAGAACAATTGGAAGGGTATCGTCAGGCCGAGAGAATCAATGCGAAAAAGGAAGTAAATGGTGTCAACCAAAAGCATGGTGAACGAGAGGATGTCTGATGCCTAGCAGATGGTGCTTTTGATGTGTCTGCATAGAGAGATGACTGAGATGAAGAGAAGGAACAAGGAGATGAATTGGAAGAATGAAGAGGAGATTCTCGCTCTCCGAAGGGAGAATGAAGAGATGAAGAAGAAGTTTGCAAAGGGGGGTCCATTTGGTGGGCCAAGCCACCCTACCGGCCCTAGAACTATTGAGGAGCCGAAAGCAATCCACACTGAAGAGGCTGAGGGTGAGTCATATCTAAATAGGTCGATCCTCACGACCGGTACCTTGAACTTGTCTCGTCGACACCATTTAGTAACTATGTGATTGGGGCATAACTTCTGACTATCTGGAAAGGTTTTAACATGGACTGTTATGATGGTACGACCGACCTCGGCGAACACATGGACGTGTTCACCATGCACATGAGCTTATACACCTTAGGCAATGAAGTCTTGTGTCGAGTATTCCCCACCTCGCTGAAGGAAAGAGCCTTGAGCTAGGTTATGAGGCTTCCTCCAAACTCCATCAACTATTTTGAGATCCTGGTGTCCAAGTTTGGGAAACAATTCGCTACTAGCTGACTGCATCACCTAACTTCTATCGCCCTAGTCAATATTCGCCAAGAGAATGGGGAATCTTTGAGGTTTTTCATGGAGAGGTTCGGTAAGGTTGCCAAGAACATCCAGAGTCTGAGTCCGGACGTGGTCATGCATGACATGGTCACAACCCTACGGTCGGGGTCGTTTGCTGATAGTTTGTGCGAAAAGCCAACTACAAACCTGTATGAGCTTAGGCAGAGAGCTGCTAAGTTCATGCGACTGAAAGAGTTGAGGGAGTTTAAGAATCAGGCTAGGGCCGAGGCAGGTGGAGATAAGGGGAAGGAGAAGGAGAAAGAGTGTCTAAGTCGACCTGTTGTTGGTAAAGGAGATAGGCACAAGGATAATCGGGGGACCCGGTTTATAAGATATACCCCTTTGAGTGCTAATAGGGGAAGGACTCTAGATGAGGCCCTGAGTGCCGATCAGATCCCACCACCGAGAAGAGCTGTGAGCCCTAAGAATGTCGACCGGATTGTAGGTGTCGGTATCATGGAAATAATGGACACACCACTGGGGAATGTCAAGAATTGAAAGATAAGATCGAGAAACTTATCCAAGCTGGACATCTCCACCAGTTTGTGTAGGGGGGCGAGGTTTGAAGCGGTCCCCAAGGAGGGAAGAGACGACCGGGCGGAGAGATTATACCCCTAGGAAGACGAGAGAGGACAATCGTCGATCGAGGCGAGAGGAGCCTCCAAGAAAGGAAGGTGGAGGAAGGGGTGACCGAGAGGTCATAAATACCATTGTCGGGGGCTTCGCTGGGGGAAGTAGCTCTAACACGGCAAGGAAGAAAAACGTATGAGGAATGCAGCAGGTGAACACCATATCTTTCTGACCGAGGATGTCACTCATCATCTTCACCGATAAGGACTATAAAGATGTCGACCCTTCACCGGACGACCCCATGGTCATAACGGTTGATATATACAACTTTTCCATCATGAAACTATTTTTGATTGATCTCTCTTTTTTAGTTAATGACCAGGAGCGTAAAACAACCTTTTTATACTCCAATCAGATGGTCAAAGCAATTAATTCAAGAACTAAAAGTAGTTTGAATCATTTAAAACAAATTGGTACAACTTAACAGAATTTTGTTAAGGTTTTTAGAAAAACAACCAATTGAATTCTCAAAACATTCGGTTGAATTGATTTGACAGCAAAGTCAAAACAAAGTCAAGTTTTTTAAATCCTTTTTAAAATCCACTAAGTGTAAAACAACCAGTTGAATCGACATTTCAACAGGTTGGGTTTTCACACTCTTTAAAAAACACATATTTTTCAAAAGGATTAAGATTCAATTAACCTTGGATCATCATAAAGAGTGGATTAACAATTCAAACACTACTAGACACACAAAAAAAATCAGCAACAAGAGTCTTCAAGCATTCCTCTTGGATTTGGAGACATTAAAGCACTTTGTTCAACAATAACCTCTATTGAGTCATTTACGCAGGGTTGCAGTTTCCCCCACAAAACCATCCTTGGGGAATGTGTTTTCCGAAGTTTTTTCAAACCTTAGGAAAAGTCTTTCAAAACCCAGGTTAAATACCATGGGTTTAAGAACTTCCGTAAAATACCATGAGTTTCAAAACTTCTGTAAAATATCATGGGTTTAAGAACCTCCATAAAATACCATGAGTTTAAAAATTTTTGGAAAATGACTTGCCATTTGAAATAACCTTCAATCTCATTTTCCACCATCTCTAACGATCCTCCTGAGTTCTCACTTTAACCGTAGACACATTGCTCGACTAAATGGCAGTCATAGCAAGGAATCACAATTCAGTCACACTTATGTCTGTTATATCTAAGGAGAAGAAACACTAAATAAGACACTATCTTCTTCTTACTCCATTATTGTTTCTTCCATCACCTTACTGCCCCAACTTGGGTCACAAAACATTTTTACCTAGCTCGGCAACAACTGGTGTTTATCACTACTTTATATATCCTAAATAATTGAATTATATATTAGTTATGGGGTTCAAAGCCATGTGTGTTCTTGGCTAAAGATTGCAAGAACATTTTGTAAGGAGAAATTAACTTTATTACTTCTCACTTTCACAATGAATTAACTATTAGATGCATTTTAAAATAAAGACCTTAAATTAAAATAATTCAAAATTATTAGTATTAAATATTAAAAATTATAACAATAATTAAAATTGGACATAAAATATACGTACACACAAGCTAAAACAAAACAAGTCAGGTTTTTTTGAAGTATGAGTTCGTAACAAAAAAAAACTAGGAATCATATAAACCAACTACCGTCAATCATAAGAAATGTGCAAATACTGTTGAAATACTTATTATCCAATGTTATTTTGTTGAGTTTTAAAAATAAATTTTTGAAACTTTAGAAAACTTATTTATAATGTAAAGTTACACTTTCAAGATTTTAGAGAATTTAGTTATAAAATATATTAAAACTATACAATTTTTAATTATTTATTTATTGAAGTTTTAAAAAACTGAAGTGTTTTATTGAGGCTCTACAATAAATCTTTGGAATTTAACGAAGGTTAAAAAAACCTCTGTTATTTTGTTGAGTTTTTAGAATAAATCTTTGAAATTTAACAAAGGTTAAAATGAATTTTGTTAATTTGTTGAGGTTGTTGAATAAACCTTTGGAACTTACTGAAAGTTAAAAAAAACCTTCGTTATTTTGTTGATGTTTTAGAATAAATCTTTGGAATTTAACGAAAGTTAAAAAAGCCTCTACTATTTTGCTGGGGTTTTAAAATAAACCTTTGAAATTTAACGAAGGTTAAAAAAACCTCCGTTATTTTACCGAGGTTTTAGAATAACCTTTGGAACTTAACACAAGTTAAAAAAACCTCAATTAATTAAATCAATTCCTAGAGTTATATTAACCTCTGCTAAATAACCTCCGTTAAAACCTTTTTTTTTTAGTGTCAAATTGACTCAAAGGAAGAAAAACAGAAAGAAACTTACTCTAGATAATATTACAATCATGCAACTTTACTCTACTCATTGCTAGGAGGCTGGTTAGACTGACAAAGGATAGGGTGGAAATTTAGAGAGAAGACAGGTGAGAAAAGAAAATATTTTCTAGAGATAATGTGAAATTAATGCTCATATTAAGCGCAAGGAAATTGTGTTGAACGGATTTAAGGTAAAAAACAAATATAACTCATTTAAAATAATAATTTAACATGTAAAAACCAAGACTTAACTTTAAAATACGCATCACATCAATTTAAATCATCAACCACTTATTCAATTGTTTAAACTTCCAACCATTTTCACCAATTAACATCTATTTCAATAAAAAAGAAAATTTTGCAATAAATTTTGAAACTTGTGTGACCACATCACCTTCTTATCCGGATCCTCTAATTTAGAGTTCTATTGAAAAATAACATTGACTTCCCCTATTTGATTATGAGCACTCACATAGAACTCCAACTCCTAATAAAGAAAACAAAGATAACCTAATATGCACCACAAAATCGTCATCAATGATTTGATCACATCACTATAGTACCCTAAACTAAAAAAGAATAATCCTAAAGTCACATACATTACAAGTAAAATTAATTATATTTTCTATATATAATATATAATGTATAATATTAATATTTGTGCAATATACTATATTTTTTATTAGTATACCATTATTATATATTAATATTACACTTATTAATTAATAAATATTTAATATATTTAGTAAATATAATATAGTATTAATTATATCAATTACTCTCAATGTTTTTTCTCTTCTTTTCTTAGCTGTACATATACAAAATTATAATAATTTATTAAATAAATAATGTTATATAATTAATATGGAATAATATGAAAAAATGTAATAACATAAATATACATGTGTATTTAATATATTTATTTAAAGTTTAGATAAAAATTTAATAATACATTTATTATTATAATAGATTGCATTTATACATTTTTTAAATAATCAATTTTAATCATAAAGGAAGAGAGAGATTAATTAAAGCCTTTCCAACTTTTCAAATTTTACAACCAAAATAAAACGCCTTATTGTATTTATATAACCTTTAAATAAAACATTTATATAAATTTATGATTTAATTTATTTCTTACTGCAATTGATAAAGTTCCTTAACAGTTTTGATAAATTTATATTTGTAAAGAGAGACTAAAGGGGAAAAAAAATATAATTCAAATTAGATCATAGAAATGTTAGAAATTCAAGGTGATTCAAAGTTGTTTATATGACAATATAAATAATAAACAAGTAAAAAAAATTCGGTTGGAGATATCATCTTGACTTTTTATATTGATTTGTTTACAATTCATTAATATTGAATTTCTCGAAAGTCTCTTCTAAAAAATCCTGAAAACGGTACAATACTTAAAAAAATATTTCATTCAAGAAAGAGATGTGTTCCAATATGAAATTTAAAAAAATATATAAATAAAAAATTCACAAACTTTTTATCTTAAAATTTTAGGTTAAATATAACATTGTAGTATTTTGTGAATTTTGTTCATAACTTATTGTTAACAAATCTTCCTAATATCTTATAAAAAAATAAAAATAAATTATAAATTTAAGCAATGTAAACATGCGTTTCTAAGATAAATGTTCATTGGATGCTTCGTATTCGATGAAATACGTGTCTTAATTATTGTGGAAGAATCAGGTTTATGATTACTCATATTTTTCGTGAAGGGAATGTGTGTGCTGATAAGTTGACTAATTTAAGATTTATTCATAGAGAATCCTTTCATTGGTATAATAGATTTCCATCTAGTCTGTTATAAGAATTCTTTATTAATAGGTATAGTTTATCTATGTATCGTTTTTGTTAACATATGAGTTTTGGTCTAGTCCCCCATATTTTTGTATTTTCTTTCTTTTTCTTCTTTTTAATAATATTTTTTTCATGTGATGACAAATGATTGTTGTTACTTGAGGTGTCAGCCTATCTGAGATGTTAAGTAGCATAGTAATACCTAACACGAAAGCTTTTGACATAAAAAAATCTTAAATTAGTTCCCCCACAATAATCTCAAGCTTGTGCCCCACATTCCACACACAATCCTTCTCCTCTCACATTCTCAACACCTATATAAGGCATTCCCCTCCCAACCCTAATGCACTCAAACCCTATTCCTCTCATTCACATATTCATATCTCTCTAAGATTCTCCCAATCCCATTTCCTATAACATTTTCTCCAAACTTTCTCTTTTGCTTATCATTGCATCATTCCACCACCCCAAACCCTAATAAGATCTCATCACCACCATGCTTCAAATCCTCTATTATCACAACTTTTAAATCCACCAATAGTTCTAGTTTAGATTTTTCACAATCATGTCTTAGATCCATAAGCCTCTACCACATCTTAGACACACTACCACTCTTCAAATCCTCTTAGTGAAATTTTCTTACTCCTCTCTCCTTTCAACTACCATTGCTTACATTTGCTATATTTATGTTTTTAAAATTTGAATCTAAATTTGGACTCTTCTATCTGACTTCTGTTTTGGGATTTTTTGTGATTGGACAAAAGATGGTTGCCAATGAAGAGAAATAGCATGGCAAATATTGCAATGTTTGAAATGGGGAAAACAATATCTATAGTTCTACAACCAGGTAAATATTTTCTTAAGTTTTGTGAGTTTTTTCCTATGTTATTTTGTCGTGTGTTTGTGGTGGTTTGCAGAGTAGGCCAAAATATTAAATATGAGGAATCATGTTAAAAGGTGAAACTTTTGTTGGTGGATTTGTGTTATGCTAAGGATTTTTTTTGTACTTTGTGTGTGTTAGTTGTGTTTGTGTCTACTTATGTATATATAGATTTTGTGGTTTGTTTTGAGTTTGGATGAAAAAAAAATTGTTTATTTGATTTTCTATGTTGAAGTGGCAACATGGAAAAAATATTTGTGTCCTATTTTATTATGTCCTAAGTGCCTTTTTAAAAAGCTTATTTTTAATAATATAAATGTTTTTTTTAAATTGTATTATATTTAAATTATTCTATCTCTAGTGTCTAAAGATTTATTTCATTTATTTTAGTTATTGGCAAATAACTTTTACTCATGGTGCATCTAGTTTATATTCACGTCTTTGTGTGTGACATATCTAGACGAGAATTTTATTTTATTTTTATATTATTTTAAAAAAACAATTTTACCTCCATTTAATTTAGAATATACATTTTAGTGTATGGTCTATAATCTGCATGAAGATTTCTTAGCTATGATGTACCAATACTTTAAAATTTTCAAGATACGCATATCATATTTATGAGTTACTAATGTGTACTATTCAGATGCCTTTTTATCAAAATTTTATTTATATCTTTAAAAATAATGTAATGCAAGTTTTGTTTCATGTAAAAAAATGTATAATATATTTAATAAAATATCTTATATTCAAATTTAATTATGATATTTATATGATAAAATTTTCAATATAGATTAAAGACTAAAAATAATATCTTTGATAATCGCAAACTGATATATATATATATATATATATATATATATATATATATATATATATATATATAAT
>Ga0123342_1006639_pt1 | contig 15885 bp, 10 predicted proteins | sample Turbeawhitnodule_FD_89960 | JGI IMG/M metagenome (GOLD analysis project Ga0123342, IMG submission 89960) | Root nodule microbial communities of legume samples collected from Mexico - Turtle bean Mexico white nodule | ecosystem: Host-associated > Plants > Roots > Nodule | place: Mexico: Nepantla... | reverse complement strand
TAGAAACTAATTTAGAAACCAATTTTTTTTTAGTTTCTAAAATGGTCTCTAATTTAGTTACTATTGCAACTAATTATTTTGGTCTCTAAAAATTGGTTTCTATTTCATGATTTTCTTGTAGTGCATATGGAGTATATATATATTTAACTTTTTTTTATAAGAATTGGAGTATCTCTTAAATATTCTCATTTATTTATTTTTCATTTGATGATAAAAAATATTTTTTAAACAACGCAATACAAAAAATTTCATTTTTTTATTTTATTTTAAAAATAGACTATGAAAAATGGTTTAATTGTACATTTTACTTTTATTTTCTAAAGGATCATGCATATATCTGGCAGTTGTACCCCTGAGTCACCCTTTCTAGAGCTTAATAAGCTATCTTCCATCTTCAACCTACTCATGTACAAGGTAATCACATACTTTGTTTAGTCATAACTTTTTTTTTATTTGTGTGCATTCAATAAAAGTGATAAGTACCACTTACATAATCCAACTTTGTGAGCTTTCCAAACAACAACGTCATAGATATACTAAAGTGTATGAGACATTATATTGTTGGAGTGAGCCTTTGGACCTTATTGGAGAATAAAGAGATTGCAAAGCTTTCTCATTATTCTTGTTAGGTGATTTTTTTGTTGTACAAAATATTAAGGATGTAGTTTTTTGGTGGCTGAAAGGGCAAACTTGTTTGACGTATTTTTTAGGATTACATGTACATTTCATTTTTGTAATAAGATTATAGTATGTTTATTTTTTAATCAATAAAAAATAAATAAAATATTTAAAGAATATCTCAATCTTTTTAATAAACTAATATAACATCATTTCAAATTATTCATTATTTTTTCTTATAAAAAACTTATATCATTTGAGTGCATGTACATGACATGTATAGAAGAGTTATCATTATCTCCACTAATAGTCTTAATTATGTGATTATTATTTTAAAGTTTATTGGATTAATATTATGTTTATAAGTCATTGTTAGTAATTTGTTGATGTAAAAGTTTTTATAGGTGGAATTTCCTTTTATGGGTAAGAAGCTCTATATCGATTTTATATTAAGAACTAGTTATATATAATTTTCTTTTCGTGAAAGTTTTTATATTGATTTAATTATGAATACTTTTGGAACATAAAAGTTTTTTCCTTTTTTTTGGTGTGTTTTAAGCAGTAAAATCGCAATTTATGATAATCTAATGCATATAGGGATTTAGACTAGTGGGGACTTATGTGTTATGTGTGGTCTTGTATAGGAGTGTGTTAATCACATTTTATTTACGTGCAAAGTGGCTTCCAAAGTGTGGTATATGATTGATGCATGGATTGATAGGTCTTTTGTACATTGTGATAGGGTTGAACAACACTTTGAACAGATAAGCATTATGGGTACTAATAGCACGGAGAATAGCATGTGGAGGTTTATGTGTGTTGTTGTTATATGGGGAATTTGGAATCATGAGAATAGAGTAATATTTAAAGAGGCAGTGGTAGACTCGGTAGAAATTTTAACTATAACTCAAATCAAGGCATGAGCATGGGAATGTTTTAAATTTCCTAAGGCAAACTTCTCATACTCTGATTGGTGAATTAATTTGGTTGCATGTCTAAACTCAATTCACTGACAACCATTTTTAATCACCTATCTACATATATTTGAATGACTGGCCTGTGGATGTGAAAAATGGCTGACCTGTGGATGTGAGGATGTGCAAAAAGGGTTGGCTGCAGGCACAAGTTGAAAAATGTGTTTTGATGAAAGTGGGTTGACAGAACAACTCTCAAGACTTTTGTGAGCTACACGTAAACATATAGACTTTGAGGAAATAAACACTATAATTTCTATGTACATAATGTGTTGTTTTAGGAGAGATTGATGCAAGCATAGAAGCAGATTAATATAACTTTTTTTTTGTCAGCAAGAAAAAATAAATAAATAAGAACCACTTCAAGGGTGATCCAACCCTTATATAGAACATAAACACAATTACGCCTCACCCAACAAACCCAAATCCATAAAATGGGCCAACATATAAACATCACACAATCCAAACAAAACACCCGACATAAAAACAACAACTCACCCACCTAAAATGAAAACAAACAAACTAGGTCGAATTTAGACAAACTAGGGGTTCCAAACACCAATTTGAAAAAGAAAACAAGTAGAGGGAACTTAGAGGTAACCTAAGACCAAACATTCAATTGGACTAAAGAGAAAATTGTTGAATGATCCACCACTTCGCCTTTGAAAATGACCTTATTCATATGACTACAAATCTCCCTTACCACTGCGATTTGCACACACCCCAAAACTAAGTTGGCAGATTCAGGTGCATAACACATATTGAATTGAAGGAAATGTGAATAAGAATCGTGAGGAGCAACTGACAACAACCTTAACCACTCAAAACACAGGTTTCAAACTAACCAAACAATCCTACAACCAAAAAAATATGGTTAGTAGACTCCTCTTTTAACCCACACAAACAACAAAAACATACTTTCAACCACAATCTCACGCCTAATCAAGTTAACTTTAGTGGCAATCTTGTTTTCCAATACCCTCCAAGTCGTAACCTGGGTCGAAGGCAAAGCCTTAATACTCTAAAAAAATTTGAACAAGCGTGAGCGTTCCCCTACGTTCTCTCCCTTTAAAATATCGTAAGTAGAATTAACCGAAAACTCTAGAGACACTCCATCATTCCAAGACCATCTGTCAACATTACCCGAAGCGAGACTCACCCCATACACCACCTCAAGAAGCTGACAAACCTGAACCTTCTCCCACTCAAAAAGACTCCTTCGCCAAACTAAATTCCACCTCCAAACATTGTTAACCCAAACCCCGCAAAGATCTAGCAAGCATCTTTGTTGCCACAAAGGGCGAACAACCTCAGGAACTTACTTTTCAAAGCAACGTTACCCACCCACCTGTCTTTCCAAAATTTTATAGTCTTCCCAAAATTTTATAGTCTTCTCATTACCAACTTCCCACCTAAAGCAATCTTCGAAGTTCCTACCCCACTCCTTCAACATCCAAAAATCTCCTTCAAATCCCTCCACCAAAGAGATTGATACAAATATCCTCATACTTGAATAGAGATTTTTGTATATGGATTGGAGTACCCGAATAGTCCCATTTATATAATTTTTAAAGTGTAACTATATGATAAGACTCCAAACATAAAAAAAAAAATACTAATATAAAATTATGATTTTATAGTAATTTATTATGATGCTTAGTAAATAAAGCGATAATAATTTTAAAATTATAAAAAAGTTTTTTCTATATTGATCTGATATCCATCTTTAATAGCCTAAGTTTTTGTAGGACAATTTCCATTTTTCTAAAAAGGTCACTTCACTATTGACGAAAAGGGAAATTTGTCAATATTTCATATAATTGGAGCCACTAATTTTAGATTCCTAGAGATTGTGTTCCTACTTGAGTTTTCCATAAAAGGTTAAGGACCCTCAAATTTTCAACCTTGTATGTATTAGGAACTTAATTAAAAAGTTGCCCATATCGAAATCTTTACATTTAAAACCAAATCATAATCCAATTAATCAATATATAGTTTTAGCTTTGTTTTGGAAAATCACAATGTGATCCACCTATACTTCCAGCCTTTTGTAAGTTTCTTCACGTCAAATTGGTATAAACTTGACACATACATTAAGGTTTTTTTCCTCATTATTGGTTATGAGCTTGGTATGATTAATTACTCGTTTTTTTTAAATAAATTAATTATCAGCATGATATATTATTAAAAAATTCATTAGCATTAGCAGTACTTAACTATTTTGTCAATCTATTTTTTTTTATCAATAAAAAATATAATTTAATTAAGTAAAAGTCTATGAACTATTTTCATTGATGATATGAAAATAAATATGTTTATAAATGACTTATATTTCATTAGAATAATGATTAAATTGCATTATAAGATAACTTTTTTTTCAAATGATTTCACTAATGATAAATAACACTAAAAATTCTATTAAATAAAAATCAATTTTAAAAATAAAAAATAATTAGTTACTATATATTAACTTATATACTATTTTATAAATTAAAAAATATTTATATTTAAAGTAGTTTCTATTATTACAAAACATGACAATTTCTATTATTAATAAAAAAAATTAATTTTAAATTAGTACTTAATTAACTATCAGTTATTTTATATTTTAAAATTAGTAGTTAAAACCTTAATAATTAATTAGATATCAATTAGTTAATTAGATACTAATTTATAAATTTTCATTAATAATAAAAACTATTTAAATATCAATATTTTTATAATGCATAAAACAATATCTAATTTAATTAATATAGTAATTAATTATTTTTATTTTTAAATTGGTTTGAATTTAATGATTATTCTTACAACTTTCTTTAAGATAAACTACACTGTTTCTTTAATAAATTCAACTATTTATTGCACTACCTTAATCAATTATGGTATTTAACATTTTGGGTCCCTGAAGTATTCCTACAAACTTTGATTCATTGGTATATTTTTCATAATTTAAATGAAATGATGAAATTATCATTAAGAATCAAATATGTATAAGCTTTTGGAAAATGAGTTTATAACTTAAGAACTAAGATAGAAGAATAAAATAAAAATTGATGGATTAAACTAGACACCCAACAGAAATTTTGCATAGGATCTGAAAATTGTTTCTGAAAACATCATGGTCCCATTTGGTAGTTTGTTGCATTATTGAAGGTGCTTGTTTACATGCTACAGGGATAATTGTTTATGTTCCTTTTTCCTTTTGACCATATATGCAAAGTTGAGAGGGAAAATTTACAGACAGAACCTCTTAGGGTAAGAAAAAGTGTTTGAGTGACATATATGGGAGATTGTTAGTAAGGGTTTATAAGCATGGAGAGTTGATGAGAGAGTCATATATGGGAGATTATAGTTGTTTATAGTGCGTCACATGGTTGGAGAGAAGAGAGGTGAATTGCAAAATTGGCATGACCATGAAGATGAGAAGTCCATAAAGCAAGAAGCTCCAAGAAGAAGGATTTACCACAAAGGGTGTGAGAATAGGAAGATGGTTGAAAAAGAAAAAGGAGGGGTGAAAGAAAGTGAGACGTCACATACATGATATTAAAGAGAGTCATAATAATTTAGGGTAGAAGTGGGTCCAATGAGTTCAAAATACCAAAAACTTATCCCCTAGGCTTAGCTAGGGTCTAAAGCAAGTGGGGTAGTTTTAGGGTTTTTAGTTGGAGAAAGGTTCCCATTGGTGTGAGAAGGACATTAATGGCAGTTTCCATTTTGGGCTGTGGACCCTCACTGTTGCCATCAGCCAGTAGAGCTTTCAACCCTTTCTCTCTCTCACACACACCCATTGCCACTGCACCAACATTGCTTCCTTGGAGTGAATAGGGAACAAAAGAAAGAGAAGTACGCAGTTTTTTAGCATTGTGCTTTGTCTCTTACTTCAATATTAAATTCATTTGCTTTCATATTTCCTAACTTTGCAACCCTCACTTCTTCTGGATATTAGGTGGGGGAGACAACCCTTTTACATCTCCCTTCTAAAAAATTTAAATTAAGAGTCTTCACATTAAAAAAAAAAAAAATTTAGATAAAAAAATAATTAGTTGTTATAATAATTAAATTAGAGACCATTTTAGAAACTAAAAAAAATTGGTTTCTAAATTAGTTTATATTATTGTTAAATAATTTTTAAATTGGTATTTAATTAGTTACCAAGGTTTTAACTACCAATTATTTAGTTTCTAAATTTGATAGCAAAAATTTTGGTTGCTAACTAGATACCAATTTAGAAACCATTTATCAATAATAAAAACTAATTTAGAAACCAAAAAAATTTTAGTCTATAAAATGCTCTCTAATTTAGTCCCTATAACAACTAATTATTTTTTTTCATGATTTTCTTGTAGTGTCATATATTAACAAGAAAATTATTTTTTTTTAAAATGAAATAATTTTAAAATTATATTGTTATACATCGCAGTTATAAAATGGTGTAATTGTCGAAAATTATTTTTCTTAAATTAACTTTTAGTTTCTCTTTCTTGGTTTGCAGTCAATTAGGATTAGCTGCCTACTTTGATGGGTTAAAGGTTTTATCTATTTTGTATAAATGTTAGAGCTTCTATCAAATACTCTAGTTTAACTTTTTGTTGAAAAAAAAATACCTTTTAGTTTTTAACTTTTATAAAAGTTTAGATGATTTTCATAAAACTCTGAAGTATTTCTTTTTGTATTATATTGAGCTCAATTATCCTCTTTGTTACGCGAAGAAAAGCACTTATAACAACACTTCAAAAATAATTAATGAGATTATAAATGCGTAATCATAAACAATTTATATATTCAAAGAATTGTACTATAATTGTCAAAAATCTAACAAATATTTTTTGAATTGGACACTTCACGGATACGTGTCCTACAGGTGTAGATGGTTAATTATATAGATGAAAGTTCACTTCGAATAAATCTAAACACAATTTTAAAAAGAAAAATACATTAATTTTCTAAAAATTAAAACTTTATTGTATAAATTGTTATTATGATTATAAAAATAAGAAACAAATTCTTGTGAACCAGTCATAAAAGACATCTTTCTGCTCCAAAAAATAATCTGGAACATACTTATGCATATAAATATTTATTGTCGATTTATATAATTCATAATTATATAATATATAGATTTGTTTCTCCCGTATCCTACATTTTAGAGATTTTACGTATTTTCATGTTTGTGTCTCTGTCGTATCAGTGTCCGTGTCAGTGTCTATACTACATAGTTAAATAGTCTTACATCAAGATGAATTATATTTTATATAATTTTTCTTTCTTAATTCATTTAATTCATGTAAACATACTATAATATTTAAATACACCATTATAGTGGAGAGACATGACACAACAGCTAGGTATTTGGCGTTGAACTTTAAAAGAAGGCACTTTCATGGCACTGCAGCTCATGTGGGCTAGGGTTACCCCTTTCATATTTTTCAATGCCCTTTGCATTTGCAATTGGAATTTCTTTGGGGTAACTTCATTATGCCCTACACTTATTTTTTCTCAATAAAATAACCTTAAAAGTTCAATTATTTTTTGCCTTTTTAAGTTAGTACGAATTTTTGTCTTTCCTTTCCTAATTTTAATGAAAATTAACTTCCAATTATATGAAAAATCTTTTGAATCAAAATTATTTTTCCACGCGCGCTCCTCATACCGAACAGTCACCATTTGTCTAATGAATAAGGTTATTTGTCATTCATGCGTCACACCATCATAATATCTTTGTGAATTATAAATCTGTGTGCCTCCAACAAAATTATATCCAAAAAATATTATGTGTAATATAAAATAAAATAAAAATAATTAAGTAGGTACAAATGAGACTGAAATATCTTTTGTTTTATTATTTTCTTTAAAAATAAGATCAAATTATAATATATAAATACAGTAAAGTTGTTTGTGTTATCCATTATCAAGATTTCTAGTGAACCTATAAATATTTTCTAGATTTGACATGTTTATTATTAAATATCTCAACTAAAAATAAAATAAAATTAATATATATATATATATAAATAAAAGTAGAGTATAAATATTACTTTTCAACTTATTTTTGAGAAAATAAGTTAAACAAAATCAATATATTTAGAAAGATAAAATATTTTTAAAAATAATAACATTTACCTTTAATTAAATCTTCTTGAAATAATGTATAACTTCCTTAAATTGTTATGATGTATGCTATATAGCTGCGTCGCCGTTATTGAAACGTTAATAATTTAACATGCACGTCAACCATGTGACCCTTGCAATAAATATATTTTAAATTAACATGTTTTTAACATGTTTCACACCAAGGAAGCACTTCATTACAAAAACAAAAACAAAATTTCCAACCAATTTCATTCATTTTGTAGAAACCTTGCTTTAAGAGAATATTAGCTAAGGACAACCCTCTAACTCATAATTTATTTCTACTTTGGAAAATGTACCATGTAAGCTTCACTATCTCACATTATTATTAAATAATTTATATTTAATTTTACTTTAACAGAAGAAATTTTTAAGAACTTTAAATAATTCATTATTTCTATTTTTCATTTAAATTTTATTATGATATATAATAATATTTATCAGTACAAATTAATTAAAAGTTAATTAATTTTCAAAAAAAATTGAATTTTGATAATATATAATAATAATAATAATATTTTAATTTAAAACTAATGTCAAATATATAATACTTTAAATAAATTCTTGTTGTCAAATATAGTCAATATTTTTCTGTGTTCTTGATGTTGTTTTCCATACATGTTAGACATGTTCATCATTAGGATGACATACCCGAATCATTGGCCACTTTCTTAACCTAGTAAATTTATTAAATTTAGTATTTTTTTTTCATTGCATTTTCTATGTCAAATAAATCAATATTATATTAATATTTGCACTTTATTATAATAAAATATAATTAGATATTATACAATGAGTTATTTTTTTCTATTTAATTTGTTATTATATTTGTTATTAACATTGTCTTTTATTTAAATGGCACACATCTTGATTCAATGAATTATTTTGTTTATTTTTTTTCCTTTAATATGGTATCAGAGTCCTTAAGAGGCTATCATTATCGATATTTGAGTTTATTATGCAATTCGTTATCAAGTTTTCCTTGATTTTCATGCTCTATGTCCTCGACATGAGAGATTGTGTTGGAGATTTCACATCAATTAGAAATAAAATCAATTTATAATATATAACTAAGGAAAAAACTCAACATACTAAACCAGTTTTGTGAGCGTTAGGCTTAAACTCTATCTTAATATGGTATCATACGTTATTTTTCGCATTCATTTCAATAATTTATTTCTCCCATAGATGTCATAGATGAATACTCTAATATCTCACGATTGACTTTGCTCTTAGTGGTATGGTTAGGTCTACAATAGATGTAGTCATTTTTCCAACGGTTTAGTTTTTTTTCTATTTTTATCAATTGTTTATTTAAAGGTAGATGGATCATTGGTTCAATTATCAGTACTCATATTGCTCATTCATTTTCATGTTTTCAAACATACAAATGTCAGTGATAAAATCCTTATGTTACTCAATCAATTTGTTATTCATGTAGTTAGTTATTAGTGTTGTTTAATTTGTTTTGTCAGTGCTTTATTGACCCATAGTGATTTGCCAATCACATTTCGTAAAAATCATTTTTTTTATCAAGGATATGGTTCACTCCAGGAAGACTATTGGTGATAATTTCATTGAAGGATTGTATGCATTGTCTCTTTCAATTATTTCACGTAATAAATGTAATTTTTTTCCTTTAATACTAGTACAAATACTTTTTTTGTTCAAAATATCAATTATTGTAAGAATGTTTATGTTTCACATTCTAGACTTGGACATTCCTTTGATAAAGTCCTTTGAATTTTGAGTAAATGGCATTCCTTTTTATATGCCACATAATTTGCCTACTTCAAATTGTCAAATTTGTCTTCTTGTCCACTTCACTCAATAAGGTGTCTCAATCATTATTTAATATATTACATTATGACACTTGGGGACCCTATTGGATAAGCCTACTTATGATGAAAAACATTTTTTCCTAACTTTGGTGGATAATTGTAGTCATTTTACTTGGAATTTTTTTCTCACACGCAAATTTGAAGTTGTTAATTTTATAAAACATTTTTTTTCAAAATGGTTAAAACTCAGTCTAGGACCAGGTTAAGTGTTTCAGGTTTGACATACAAAAGAGCTTGCTCTTACTAGTTTTCTAGCATAACAAGGCATTCTACATCAATTTTGTTGTGTTTAGAGATCTCAACAAAAATCAATGGTTGAGAAAAAAACATAAACATCTATTGAATGTGACTCGGGCTTTATTTTTTTCAATCCAAGTTTTCAATTCAATTTTTAGGGGAGTGTTGGAAATATTAGTATAATTTCAATCCTATTGTTATTGTTACTTTTTTGGGTAAGCATTTTATTTTGGGTGAACGTTTCTAAATGTTACTTTTGTGTTAATCCATTTATTATGTTTTTTTAACTAAAACTAGATTTATTACTAGTTACTCATTCTTATCTAAAAATACAACATATTCAAAGTAAGAAAATACAACAATAAACAAAACAACTCTTAAAAAAAAATATAGTCTTTTATTTTGTATTGTTTTCTTTAAAATAACATGGTGTTCACAAGATTCAGAGATCATTCATTACACTCGATCGATCTAACGAGTTGTTGTATTTTGCGAGAGGAGAACATATTATTGTGTCTTGTCCTGTGTAGTGGGATCATTTTCTATCTAAGAATAATGTTCTATGTGCCTCAACCTAAGCTTTTTTTATTTCCTTCTTCATTAATAACGTTTATCATGTATTGTTGTTTGTTATAAGAATAGTTTGACATGATCAATTTCTTTTATTCTTTGTCTTTGTCTTTTTTTCTAACATTCTTAAAGAGAAAAGTCTTCATTATTACTTTTATTGTAAAAATTAGAGATAATATTTTATCATGTCTTTTATGATATGTTTAAGTCATAAAGTAAGTCTGAAAATGTTATGGGTGAAATTTTTTCTATTGGCAACAACAAATGAAATTTTGGTTAATTGAAATAGGGTTATTTTTCTATTATCTTTAAAGCTAATGATTCTTTTATTATATTATGTGATGGTTTAACATCTTTTGCTTTTAAACATAATGTTTTTGATAAAAATATATGGTATAGACATGTTTTAAGTGTTTTATTTGGTAACATTTTTAATATATTTTGTCATAGTAAAACGATTGTTGAGTTATGGGAAACACTTGAACTGAAATATGGATATGCTGGAAAAGAAAAAGAGTTTTTATAGATATTCTTGTGAAAAAATGGTTGAGATTCAAAAAATGGTTGAGTTTCAAATGAATGATAATTAATGTATTTTTTTATCATATTCATGAATATGAAAATATTGTTTATGACATGAAATTTAAAGGAATTGTTTCACTTAACATCATCCTTGTGGATTTTATGACTTCAAAGTTGCCTACTTCATGGTCTGATTGTGCTCAAATTTTGAAACATAAGCCTGAAAGTTTCTCTTTTAACGATTTGTGTGTGTCTTTACATTGAGGAGATACATCGCTTTTTTCAAAAGTTTATTCAAAATTCTCAATCTATTTTCAAAGCCTATCTTGTTGAGAACTCCAATAAGTCTAAGAAATCTTATAAGCCAAATCCAAAATCCTTCAAAAGGAACATTTTTAATAAAAAATAAGTTTACTCAAAGGCCTTCTTTTTCTTATAACAATAATAGGCTAGAGGATAAAAGTGTGGGGTGGAAATTTATATTTTGGTTGTCATATTCTTAATATAATTCCTTATAAAGATGGTGATAAAACTCCTTATGATGAACGAAAAAATAACTGTATTTAAAATATCTTAAAGTGGGGAGGTGTCTTGCAAAGGTTAATATACCTTATGCATGTTGAATCTTGCATGAACTCCAACCAAAACTGTTACTATGATGTATAAATTGCTTAAGGAAATGTTTGACAATGTTTGGATCGAACAAAACATGAAACAATCTTATTAATCTTTGTATATTGAAAACTAAACGGTGGAAAAACACAAACATCCAAGGAAACTCAAGATTAAACAATGAAATTGGAGGAAAAATTGTGAATAAGTAAGAGAAGAAACAAAAAATGGTACAAGTTATTTTAATTGGTAGAATTGATGTTTAAACAATTAAAATGGGAAAACAAACGATGGAAATGATGAAGAATGAATGAGATAACACAAACAACATGAGAATTATTTTAAAAAAATTACTGAAGCAAACTTAGTTAGAAAGGAGTGTGTAAGTCGGGATCTTGTTTTCTCTTAATACCACATGATGTAAGTTGAATCTTGCATGAACTCTAACCAAAACTGTGAGTATGATGTATGGATTTGCAACAGAAGATGTGAGGAGAAAGTTGCACCGAATGAATTAATGAAGAGGTGAAGGATTTATGGATGTGCTCTAGGTTTTCAATGAGAGCTTTGACCAACTCCTTGAGGTGCTCTAAGTCTAGGTTCTCTTGGAACTCTAGCAAATAAAAGATTGGGATTTTGAGAGAATGAATTTTGAAATGCAGAAGCTTCATTCAATATTTTCCAAATCTAATTACAAATGAGTAGAAACACCTAACTTGAGAGAGTAGAATATGAAATGAAGATTTTCATGTCTTTAAGGAATTCAAGGTGGACATTGTCACATTTCTAAGGCATTCAATGTGGTGATCGTCATGTTATTAGAGTGTTCAAGGTAGAGATCATTTCACTTTGGGATATCCCAATGTGGAGATTATTGCATTTATAGGGTGTTAAAGATGGAGATAGTCACATTGGTGGAAATTGCCATCAAGGGTTAGTAGTCCTAGTTTGGTAGCTTTTATGATTTTGATTTGTTTATGGTTCATTGATTTTGATCCATTTGTGATTTTTTGGTTTAGATATGTTTGTGATTTCTGGGTTTGATTTCATGTTTCCTTGCATCATCTTTTATGCTTTGATTTCCTTTTTTCTTCTTCTTCATTCGTGTTGATGTTTTTTTTAGGTAAAGGAATAAAATAATGTATATTATTTAAAGTAGCAATTGCTTCTACAAGAAACTAAAAAACACTTTAGGGAACTATGGTGGACATGTCACCTTCCACCAATAATATAGTTGATTCAAACAACTCGAAATAATTGGAAAGCATGTTTTAAACATATTTTTTTGGAGATACCTAAAAAGGAACTTATAAAAGCCATTGACAAGGATAAAACATCTTTTGTAGAGATAACTCCATGATTGTAAGGGAGATTATTGATGAAGCCAAGAGGAAAAGAAGGAAATTCCTAGTTTTAAGTTGAAATTTCCTACTTTACATTATTAGGATGTTAGGGTTTCAAGAGAAATGGCTAAGATATGTCTTGTTTCTAGTCGTGTGCCCGTTTTGGTTAATGGAAGCTCCACAAAAGAGTTTGACATGGGAAATCGTCAAGGTGATTCACTACCACCATTCTTGTTTATCATTGTGGGAAGTTTATTAATGGGGGAAGCAATGTACAAAAATATGTTTTCAAACTATAAATGTGATGTAAATGATACACAAATTTCTTGGGGAAGCTACATTGGCTAACATCTTGGGCATCAAATGTATTATGAGATGTTTTTAGTTAGTTTCAAGATTGAAAGTAAATTTTTTTCTAAGAGCTATATTGAGTGTTTTGAGTATAGGAGTGTGACATACTTAGTGGGGTGTTAGATTTAAAGTATTATATTGCCATATTTTTATCTATGAATACCAATAAGGGAAAATTTGGGAATTGTGAGCACAAAGGGGTTAATGATTGAAAAAGTGAAAAGGAAATTAAAGGTGGAAATATAAGACTACATTGTTTGCAAAAACAAGTATGCGTTATAAAGTTAGTCATCTAGTCATTGTCTCTATCTTATATTTTTAATATTTCAAAATAGGTTGCAGAAAGAACAATTAGCTTCAAAGTAATTTTCTTTAGGTGAAGGAGGAGAGGCAGAGAAAATACATTAGGTGAGTTGGCAAAAGAAATGTCAACCTAGAGATCATGGAGGATTAGGAATCAAACAAGTATGAATTTTCAACCACGCTCTTTTGCCAAATGGAAGTGGGACTTATTCCACCAACAACATGGTTTATGGAGGGATATTTTAGAATCCAAGAACAAAAGAATTTAGAAGTAGATGAAGATATTAAAGGATCATTGATGAGGTGGAAAAATATAAGAAAGGTAAGGGGTAGTCAAATAGAAAATGGTTTCACCAAATGAGGGAATGGAGAGTAGGAAATGAAAATAAGACAAGGTTTTGGGTCAATACATACAAGGGAAATGAGAGTTATACATGTAGGTTTCCTAGGGAGTTTCAAATTATAGAACATTAGATGACATTAATGGGCACAATGGGACAATGAATAATGGAGATGGAAATTTAAGTGGTGGAGATTTTGGTTTGAATGAGAAATAAGTGCAAGAGACAATTGAGATGTATTGATGGTAAATGTGAGCTGCTAGAAGGAGAGGAAGACACATAGATATGGTTAGTAAACATACACAACAAAGACAACAATATTTGAACAAAAAGGAGTCAATAGAGTGCGATGATGTAGAGATTATGGGAGGTTCAAATATCAACCAATGATTCAAGGATAAAGAGTGTTTATGTAAAGAGTGTCAACCACAAATAATTTAATTATAAGAAACATTAATATCCACTTGGAAGATAAAGTGCCCATTCTACAAACATGATTTTCAATCCACGGGCCACCATATCTTATATGCATGAAGGTTCATAGGATATATCAAAATTAACATAAGTGGTTAAACTCATGTAATTATGCATGACGATCTACAAATTAATTTTACATGACAAGTCTTGTACAAAAAGGGGCTAGAAAGGTGGAAAATCTTTGGTATTTTACAAGATTGTGTGGAAGTGAAGAAATCAATGCACATTTTAAGGAATTACATTTGATTTAGTTTATAAGTTGTATTAAATGTTCGATATACAATTTAAATTCTTTTATACTTTATAATTAATATAATATAATTGTACTAGCAAACTATTGCACGTTGCAACATAACACGTTTATGTGTAGCTTTCTTGTTAGAGGAGAAGGTTAGACTCGAGATCAAAAGCAACTTTTGGTGGGAGGGAGACTTTGTGGGAGAAGAGATTCCATCTTATGTAGAGAAAAAATGTGATAATGAAAGTTGAATGTGAGGACATTTATAAAAAAAAGTGACAAAAATCTTGAACTTTCATTGATACAAATTATACTCACACTAATAACCATATTTTTTATGTTTAAAATTAAATCTTTGAACTAAAAATTATCTATGATCTCTATTTTAAGTGAATGAGACACACAAACGGCAATATTAAAATTAAAATCGACTAACTAACTTAAATCAATATTAAAAATATTATATCATTTTCGATTAGACTAACATTAATTTAAATAGTATTGACTAACTGAAATAAATTAGATTGTTAACATATTTAGTTTTTCTGTTTTAAGTTATTGGGCTTTGTTTGTTTGGCCCAACTTTTCTTTTCTGTTTCAGCTAGTTCTTAGGTTTTTTCTTATATATACACCATGTATTTTACTCTCTAATACACAACTAAATAAGAATTTATTTTGTATTTTCTTTTCTCTGCTTTTCTCTCTTTTATGCTTAAGTCATTGTCTCTTTTTCATTTGCAATTACAGTTCATCATAACCTCCCTTTCTCCATTGCGATTACGTGCGCTCCATTTGATGCACCACATCAGACAAAGAATATTCATCTTCATTAACTGTAATATGGTATTAGAGCTCTTCGAATGAAGAGCTCTGCTGCGCTTCTCTCTGATATTTATTTCCCCCTTTGTTGTTCTTGGTTAACTTTTCTGTTCTCTTTCAAAATCTTGATTGGGTTTAAAAATCTCTTAGGCAATGTTTAATGAAAACCCCAGTCTTCATAGTCTTAATAGTAGTCAGACTATTTGATGGCAAATTTCATGAAGGTCTTCTTGAATCATGTAAGAAAATGGTGCGGAAGCTATGTAGGTGTGTGTGCAAGATCCTCCTAAGAGTGATGTTGATCTTCAAGGTGCATGATAGGTATGAACATAGGGAGGTTCGGCCAGCCCAAGGAAAGGTGAAGGATGTGAAGTTTAGAGCCTAGAGTTATAGGGAGAAGCAAAGCTTGGCACAAAATGGCAGCATAACTTTACTCACAATAAACTTGAAAATACAAGGTGTAGGCTCCTCCTTTTATAGGCTAAGGAGGACCATAATGCAACCCTAATG
>Ga0123342_1006637_pt1 | contig 15896 bp, 7 predicted proteins | sample Turbeawhitnodule_FD_89960 | JGI IMG/M metagenome (GOLD analysis project Ga0123342, IMG submission 89960) | Root nodule microbial communities of legume samples collected from Mexico - Turtle bean Mexico white nodule | ecosystem: Host-associated > Plants > Roots > Nodule | place: Mexico: Nepantla... | reverse complement strand
TCTATCTCTAACTCTTTAAATTCAGTTTATTTGTTGTTTGCTGGTATAAACAACCGATTGTTTCTACGAAACAACCGATTGTTTTTCTGGTATTACAGCTTTTGCTTGCTGTTTTGGCTAACTAAATTGCTGAATCAATTGGTTTCTAAGATAAATTCATTCTAGCTTTGAAAAGTTTGCGAAAACTCTTTTAAACAATTCACCCCCTCTAGTTTAAAGCCATCTTTTCTAACACATATAAAAAGAAACATAAAAAAACTCAATATTTAGAGACAAAAAAAACTTTACTTCAATCAAAGCTTTTTATCAAGTAGATTTACTCCTTTCTCAACTATTCTCTAAATGGGAATTTTAAAATAAAAAGGATAAGACGGTTGTTTCATATCTTAGAGAAAAGTTAGAGAATCGAAACTTATAAGAAGACAAAATTTTCAGATAAATAAAAAGTAATTGTATTTTATAATACTTATTAACAAATACTCATTATTTATCTAATTTAAATCCTATTATCTATATTTATTAAAAAATTGGTCGTTATATTTTACTTTATCGTTATAAATAAATAAAAACATGTAATCTGTGTGGAGGTAAATTGAGAAAAGTTAATATTCTATTGAAAACTGAAAGTATAAGTCAATTTAATTTTCTAAAGATCACGAAAATAATATAAAATAGTAAATAAATAGAATTCGAAGTGAAATAACAATTGTATTAAATGATGAAAAATAAATACGGCATAGTGATTGGTTACTCGTTAATTATCTAATTTTATATGTTCTTTAGAAAATTCATTACTTATCTATTAGATTTTGAATAAATTATTAAACACTTTTTTAACATAATTTGGTAATCTTATTTTCTTCTAAATAAACTTCTTTTATTTATTTTAAATTATTATCGAACAATAATACTAATATGTTAAGTAGAAAAACGGAGATTAGAACCGATGTGAACTAGTAAAACCAACCAAAACAGGTAAATAATTGGTGTAGAAAAATCCCTTTGAACCGGTATTTTTTATTTTTGCATTTTAAAATTTAAACTTTTCTTTTTTAATTTATCATAAAAATATTTGTAACTAAATAAAATAACATATTTAATAAAAGATTACGAATGGGTATAAATTATTTTGTTAATTATTATTATTTTTCTTTTAAATATCAATTTATTTGTTTATATCTTCATTTTTTACAATTTATAAATAGTATTTTTTATTTTTTATTTATTTTAGATATAAAGTTATTATTATTAATTAACATTGTTATAATTTATTAAAATTAGATATCATCTGGTACGGTATTAGGAAAAAAAATTAATTTAACTCAGTCTTACAAAGTCTATTATTTATAAAGTTATAAATCTATATATTATTGTTTGGTTAAATTTATAGTGAAATCTTCCACGCATTCATTTATATCAAGATCTAAACATTGTCCAATAGAATTAGGAGGAACTCGATATATATAGTGACTAAGTGATAATTTCACAAAATCATTTTCATAAAATAAATTTTTTATTTAGTTATACACTATAATTAGACCATATCTCTAGTGTAAAATTTCTAACTATTATAATATGTTTTATTTAAATCTGGTACATTTCATAAATATTAAATTTTTTAAAATAATATATTATTATAAATTGAAAAATTATTATATTATATATTTAATATTATTTGTCTTATGAATTATTAATATTATTTTATAACACTTATCAAGTATTAAGCCTTAAATTTGTAACACCCCGAAAAATAACATCTAACTATTACAATACAAGTTCTACATATTTCTATACAAGCATAAAGTTTTTCAAAACATTCCTAATACATGATTAGGACATATAGAAATACAAATATTTACAATATAAGTTTCAAAATCAACACCTAAAGCTCTTCAGATCCTCAGACACAGACACTTGTAAGATCATCTGCTCGTGTACGTAGTACAGTCATCGTAGTTCAAACACAACAAGAAAAGCAAGGGTAAGCTACTGAAAATATAATTTTATAATATACACAATTAAATCAAAAGAGAAAACCAAGTTACATGATCAATTTCTCAAATTATTCAATCTTCTTCAAATCTCAACAATAAAACAATCACATAAATCTCACATGGATCTACACATTCAGAATATTCAACAAACAGCGTCTTTCGGAAGACCCGTATTAAGTAAGTCCTACCAGAGACTAACACCTGATCCAAAGATTACCAACGAATCCAACAGAAAGGATCAGGGTAAGTTCAATGCAACTCAAGTCGTGCATCTCATATGTCACAGTGTGCATGAACTCCCCTATCAGCTTCTCACCACCTGATATCTTAGTCTATGTGACTTAGATCATCAGTGAAGCTCGGAAATCTCTGTTACCACATAGGCATCAATACTTAATACACAACAAACATCAGTTCATACATTATCCCAAATGTATGAATTCAATTTCATATCATTCCGTCATACAATATCATTCAAAAAGTGATCCACAATATTCAAAAGTCAATTTGACATAAAAAAAATAACACTTTAATACTAAATCATCAAAACCTAATATTTCCACAAATTTAAATAATATATAAACAAACAATCCAATATATATAAACACACAACATCTCTGCAAGAGAAATTGAATATTGGGACCACGTCCCTTCCACATCTAGATCTTCTAGAATTTTATTCCCCACAGTCTGGATAAGCTTCAAGATTTACGGGCCTAATGCAAGTTATCCAAACATAACAAAAATTCAGTATATAGTAGAATAAGTTGAGAGGATTAAACTTTTCAACTGACCCCACCAAAATTAATGACTAATTCCTAAAGAAAAATAGAGCAAAAATTAGAGGAAAAATGAACTTACTTTATTTAAAAATCTGATCGGGTAGAAATGTTCTTTAACTCATCAGCACGAGGGGCTTTGTAGCTTTTTAGAAAACAATGTTACAAAATTAGTGGCTTAATCACTTGGATAACCAATCCATTTAAGAGTATTGCTTTACACATATTTTTATTTGAATTAATATTTAATTTGTTTATTTGACGATACATATAATTTTCAAATCATGGTTAGAAAAGCTTTACAAACTAAAGTAAATTTTGACATTTTTAAAATTTAAAACTTTTAAATACCTATATTTTATCATCATTAAAATAAATTATAAAGTAAAATTAATTTTACACAATATATTTATTTTGAAAATATATGCTTTCATTGAATAAATGGCTTCAAATAATTAATTCTTTTTAAGAAAAAAAGTTGCATAAAACATCTCTGCACTCTTATATTTCCATTTTATTTACATAACTCACAATATTAATTATATTTATCTAACCTAATTTGTTAAAGAACTTTATGGAAAGTTAAGATATTAGAATATTTTTATTTTAATTTCCCAATAAGACGACGGCGTTTGTGGTGGTCAACGAGAGATTGGTCAGTATCTTTTACCTAAATATTTTAGTCGTTAAACTCGTGCTATTTATTAAGCATTAATTTAGCATTGTGTCCACGTTTTTTTGTTGAACATGAACAGTAACATCACTATTTTATCCTTTTTTTCTTTCTTTTGAATGCCATTTTTAAATTGAATTGGACAAGTTATCCATCTATCTGTCTAGTTTCCATTCACACCAAAAAATAAATATGGAGGTTATGACTTTCATTACTTTTATATATTTTTCTATTTTAGTTGTAAAAAAATGGATAAACTTAAACACAAACAAATTTCAATTATTTTATATTTGATTAATTGAGATTCTATTTTCATTTTTTACATTAGGATTTAGTGAATTATGTTTTAAAACAATTTTTATTTTTGAATATGATTAATAAAATTAACTAACTTTTTTTATTTATGAAAATTTTAGTTTATTATACTTATATTTGGGTGTGAAGAAACATATGAATTTTAGTGGTTCAACTTTTAAGTCTGTGTGTATAAAAAATAAAATCTTGTATTCTAAACCATTTTATTATTTCTTCGTTATATAAACTCTCCTAAAAAAAATCACCACGCCATATAATTAGTTGGAAAGTTTAACAATTATTCATGTTCATCACCTTAATCTAATTAAATGTGTTACAAACTTCTAATCAATTAATAAAATACATATATGTAACGTCTGAAAAAAAAGAAAAAAAATAAAATATATATATATATATATCAAATATAATATAATATAAAATAAATTCTTTTTAAGGAAAATAGACTAAAACTCTATCGATATTTAGATATGAAAGAAACAATAGGAAGCTCGCAAGGGGAGGAAAAACTCTACTTGATTAGATTTGTAAACAGATAAGTTTAAGTTTATATTTTTTAAGAGTTTCTTTGAAAAGAGTTTCTATTTTTTAAGAATATTTTTAATTAGATTTTACTAATGGAGTAATGCGACCCAAGATTCTAAGATAAAGGAGAGCTAAAATTTTGGTTACCACATCCTTGTTTGGGAAAAGAAGTCAATGTAATCCACATTATATAAAGTGAACATTTAAAGATAATGACTAGAATGTATGGCATGCAATTGTTGTAGTGATTATAATGTGCTATGTTTGTTTGAAACATTGTTTTTTACTATATTGGATGTTTAAATAACGATGTAGCTATTGGATGATGATATGAAGGGGAAATACTTGCTTGTGGAGGTGAAAATGGAGGTTTCTTCCTTGGGATGATTTGCCTCAGGTCTATGTTCGTTCAAGCAAAAGTATGACGATATTGAAATGCCTTAAGTTGTTCAATTTTCGCTTAAGAGAAACCTTTTCCGAACAAGCAAAAGTATGGTGGTGATGGTGTGACTCAAGATGGTACAATTTTCGTTCAAGCTGCTTAAGTGAAAATTGTTATAAAATAAATTTAGCTCAAACAAAAAAAATTAGCTCAAAGGAAATGTCATCTTTGCTTAAGCAAAAAAGTCTTAACTCAAGCAAACATAGCCCAGTAGAAAGAGAATTAATTTGGGTCAATTTTACTCAAACAAAAAATCAATTATAATTGAATGTTTTTGCTTCTAGTCTATCTTTAAAAATCAGAAGCATCTCTCTCACTTGTCAACATATCTCTCGTGTGCAACATAATAAAATCGTAACAAATCAAATTGACAAGACAAAAGGTAAGCTAACTAATTCATAAATAATAACCCAAAAGGAATGTAATTATGTAACTACACATAATCACATCATTTCAATACATATTCATCACATCATATATAATAAATAATATGAATCAAATATTTTCTTGAATACACGATTGTTATGCCTATAACCCTTGTGAGTTACATTTTAGTGGACCACTTTCTCAATATCCTGATCAATCCAACTACCCTACCCACATAATAGTATCACGATCTAGTCTACTCGACCTTAAACACAATTAGTATATTATGGACACTAATCCTTGATTAACATAATTTATATATATATATATATATATATATATATATATATATATATATTATGTACATTCTTATTAGTTAATGTAAAGTACTATTATACAATTGGTATAATAATGATATACCGATTATAGGTGGTTGCTTTTAAGAAGTGAATTTTAAGCCTAATTCAACCTTACAAAACTGACATGTACTCACTTATATACTATGAATTGGTTTTATCTCTAGTTGATGTAAAATTTTCAACACACACTCATCACACCGAGATTGTCAACTCGTGCGTGAGACTAGATATTTATAGATGGTCTGATAGAGAATAACACGATAGATCATATTTAACTTGTACACCCTCTTTGCTTCTAGGTGTGACAACAGAGGAGGAAGGGGGCGAGCGGGAAGAACTTTTTTTTGGATCGGGGTATGCGAGGGCGTGGGTGCAGACGAGCGAGCAGGTTCAGTAGTTTTTTCACTTCTCGCAAAATTGAGAAGATTTGCGCGATTGTAGAGGCACAACTAGGCATTTACATTGCTACTCTTCCATCAATTCTAATATTAAAACAATGTGGGCATCAGTGAGTTTTCAATTTCCTTCTTCTTTATTACAGTGCATGTGCAACAGTTTCTTCCTCTTTCCGAATTTTGGAAGTGCAGAATCGATTTTCGTCTCATTGTAAATTAGTGCATAATCGATTTTCGATTTTTCCAAATGGTGCAAAATCGATTTTTCGATTTTTTTTCAAATGGCGCAGAATCGATTTTTATTTTTCCAAATGGTGCAAAATTGATTTTGTGGCTTTTAAAAGTAGGAGAGAATCGATTTTGTGACTTTTAAAGGTAGGAGGAGAATTAATTATGTGGTTTTTAAAGGTAAAACAATAATCGATTATATGCATTTTAAAGGTAAAACGAGAATCGATTTTATGCCTTTTAAAGGTAGAAGGAAAATCAATTCTCCCTGTATGAGAAAAGTGTTGGAATTGATTTTTTATTTTTATTTTTGTTCAGATTGCATCTTGGAGCAGTGGTTCTTTGGTTGGTTTTGTTCATCACAAACTTTCTTCTTCTTGTTCTCTACAATGTTGTTCTTCTTCTTCTTCTCCAATGCCTTCATCCTTCACGTAAGTTTTTAATATTTTTTTTATTTAGAATTTTTTTTATTAAGTGTGGTTACTATATTTTTTAATGTTTACTGTTTTTTATTTTTAATAAATGTAACTATATTCTTTTATATATGTTTATTATGTTTATTGTTTACAGTTTTTATTTTTCTAAATGTGTTTACTTTTCTTCATTATTTCATTATTATGTGTTGGTTTTACAGTTTTTATTATCATGTTTACTGTTTTGTTTTCATTTTATAACTTTATTATTTTTATTTGTTTTTATTTTTACATTATTATGTGTTTAATGTTTTTACATTTTTTATTAATACGTTTTATGTATTTTTTTAATGTATTTATTATTTTTAATTTTAGTAATACTATTTTAAATTGTTATAAATACATTTAAATTTGTTGATGTGTTTATTGTTATTAATTTTTATAAATTTATTTATATTTTCTTATTATATTTATATTTTCTTATTATATTTTTTTTACTGTTTTTATATTTTTTATTATTTTATGTTTGTTGTTTAGTTTTTCATTCTATGTTTTATTGTTTTTAATTTGTATAAATATATATATATATATATATATTATTATGTTTTTATTGTTTTTATATTTTTTTTCATTTAGAAGATACTGTTTAATTTTTTTTTATATGTTTACTTTTTTAATCTTAATCATTGTATTTACATTTGTTTTGTTATATTTGTACTCTGTTGTTAATTTTTTTTTATGTATTTATTGTTTTTAATTTTTATAAATATATTTATATTTATACTTTTAATATTTATAAATTTATTTGAATTTAATACAAAATTATTTTTTATTACAAAATAAAAGTAATTACGAATATTATATATTAGAAAAAAATCTCAAACATAAAAAAAATATACCATAATTCATTATTAAAATATTTTTTATTGGCAAGAATAAATTTGTAAATTTACATTTTACATTTTTAAAATAATTTTTAAATTATCTTCTAACTATCACATTAGTCACAAATTTCAATAAACAATCCTCACAAATTCACTCTAAGATTCTTGTATATCCCCTCTAATCCACTCTCTTCCCTCTCCCCACAAATTCCCATTCCAATCCAAATAGTGCACTAGTGTGAGATTTGTATCCAATAATTGAATTTATCTATAATTATTATCTTATTATCTTTAATTAGTATCTTCAAGTGTTACATTACATTTGAGTTATTTGTTATAAAGGGTGCATCTAATATAATTTATAAATTACAACCTGTTAGACGTTCTTGGCCTACTTTAATTTCTTATAGTCATAATATAAGTGGTACAATATATTTGTTAACTCCGCCTATTTAAATTTTGGAATTGAAGACTAATTTTTTAAATAGTTATTGCTTATATTTTGAGTAAGTTAGAAAATCTTCAATATAATTTTTTATTGGAGTTTTTTAAAATATTATTTTTAAGATTTGTAGTAATTTTATGATCCTTACAGTGCTATATATTTAAAAAATACATATTCAGTTTTCTCTAATAATAAAAAATTCTAACTTATATTTTTTTTTAATTATATTTCACATAAATTTTACTTATAAATTTGTTTAGGTGTATTTAATAATTTTTGTTTTACTTTGCAAATTTGAAAAAACTGAGTATATCATGTAAGATTTCTCAAATAATAAATTTATCAAAAAATGTATTTTTTTTCAAATAATAAATTTTGTTAAGAAATAACCATTCGATATTAACTTCTGGAAGAATAAATTTATTTTTTCTTGTAATGTTAGGAATGAGTTTCCTGTTGGTGTTGGTTGGTAATAGGTCTATATTATCATTGAGTGGTCCATAGAGCAATGAAAAATCTGAATTCTGAACCATAAACCAAAAGATGAATAGAAGGATATGAACAAAACAATGAAGATCACAAAGTATGGAATGATGTATTCTATCTCATGATTGAATATAATTAAATATTTTTATTTCTTATTTTATTAATATTATATATTTACAAATATAATATTTATTTTATTATATATTTTATTATTTTTCTAATATATTTTTTTATTTATTTAAAGTAAATAATAAATTTTTAATATTTAAATTTTTATTTTAATTATTATATTTATAAAAAAATTATGAGATACTCAAATTTAAAATTATAAAATTATAAAAAAATTGTTAAATTTTATAGTTTTATGTGGCCAGCTTGTAAACCTGCAATTTTGTGAATAAGAAAAACATGATAGATAGCCCCATATTATCACAATGTGAGACACATAAAATTATTGACATTAATGTATAACAGAAAAATTCATAATTCATGCTATTATTTGACTTCTTCCTCAAACCTAAGTTCAAAATTAAAAACTATGGTAGTGAAAAAGGTGACAAGTTTATTCAATATTAGTTTTAGAGTTATTGGAATGGATTGGAACAATTTTTTTATTAGTAAAACTGATTATTTTAATTAGATTCTAAGATGATAATGTTTAGTTGATACTTTTTTTTTTCTATAATGATTTTATCTAGTAAAAGATATCTATGGTTTGTAAAAAAAAATATTTTAATATGATAATATATAAATCAAAATTAATTGGATCAACTTAAAGTGTTGACATTACATATTAAATTTTATATCAAGATATACAAGGTAATAATATTAATATGATTTTATATTATATAAAACTTATCTATTAAATCAAATTCTTTACAATTCGTTGAGATAATCTATTTGATATAAGATTGTGCACATATTATTTATGTGAAAGATCTTTTAACCTAATAGTGAGATTTGACTAAAAAAATAATTTATTTGAAAATTATTGAATGATATAATAATTCTACTATGCTTTAAACTCTTTATTTATTAATAATATTTGTCCAACATGTCATCAAGTTATAAACTAGTAATTAATTAATTATTCTTAATCTATGTTATTTTTATATTAGTAATTAATTAATTATTCTTAATCTATGTTATTTTTATATTATTCGATTTGAGAATTTATCTAAAAATTATTAGGAAATCCAAAAAAATTGTATTAATCTAAAATCTAAGCTTTGCTCTAAATTAATCCATCTATATATGTAGAAGTATAAAGTTATTACTACTTTTTAGGGTCTCCACTTTTGTGACAATTGAAATTTCTATTATTGATTTCTTTCTCACGATTCCATAAATTTTAAAATTGATTAAAATTATCCCATTTATAACAATTTTGGAACGAGTTAACACAATACACGAATATGCAAAACCCCTTAATCAATTTTAAGATTCGTGATCAAATATACAAATTTCAATGTTCTATGCAAAGGAGTTTTAAATTTTTATAATTTTTAAATATTATGACAATTAACAATCACTATTTGTATTATTACAAAAAGAAATCGGATTGAACCAAATTTAAGAATAAAATAATGGAATTTAAAAAAAAAAACAAGGCATTCAAATAAATCTATAAAAACGAAAAGAGTATAGAGGAGTGAAATTAAGCCATAATTTAATCAGAATTTAATATATCACTTCAATCTATATCATATAATCAATTTATACAGAGAATTAAGTATTGAAAAAGGATAAACTACATATAACCTAAACATTCTATGATGCAGTTACAATGAAATTATATTATGATCCATCCATCCCTTTATTAATGAAGGATTCAACTCTAAGTGACTGCAGTAACTTAAAGAGAAACTCAAGACAATGTTTACAGCAATAAGAATTTGCATAAAAGTCTCTCTTTTATCTGCATAGAAAAGAATTTAAACTTCACTCTAATTTGGATGAGCCATTAATCTCAGAGTCAGTTTGATAGTACACAACATCTCCTGTGTCACTAACAAAATGGTCAGTCTTGAAGCTCCTTATTAACTCCCCAATAAGGTGAAAAGGGAGAGGAGTTGATTTCTTTGGCTCTCTGTAATATTCTCCAAACACTGGCTTAGCAGCCTCAGTCTGCAACAAGACAACAAAAAACAACATTCAAACTCAAGATCTTAGGTAAATCACTATCCATTCTTTGAACAAAGGTAGAGACACTCACAGCCTCCACTAAGTGATAGTGTGGAATTTGAGGAAATAGGTGATGAATGACATGAGTTCCAATGTCATGGTGAATGTTATTGATCCATCCATAGTCACGATCAAGAGTAGTTAGACCACCCCTAAGGTAGCTCCATTCCTGTTCAACATGAAGGAGGATAAAGATGTAAACTAAATTGTATTATGGAAAACATTAGCAGAGTGAATAGTGTATGCATTGATAATTTCATTTGATCACAAAGAGGCAAGCATTATACGTTTATCAACTTGTGTAATAATTATCTTATAAGGCATATCAATGATAATTTGTGATTGATTTGAAAACATAACTTTTTTACACTGCAATATGTAAGAATTAAGCTCATAAGTATAACAAAAATATGCCAATACTCAAGTAGACCAGTCCTTTTTCATAGGAAAGAAAGACTCAGAAGAATAAAGGTACCTTTCCGCGATACCAAGGTAATTTGTCTTCATGGCCATGATGGTGCAAATAAGTCACCAAATCCAACCACATAACGAATAACTACAGATCCAAGAAAAGTCAAATGAGAACTTCATTCATTCTTGACTCAAAAATGAAATACCATGGAAATGATGGAAAGGGGGAGAAATTCACCATATAGGGAACACCATAAAGCTTAAGCAGTTGAATTGGACCAATTACAAACCCCAATCCAACAAGCAATCCCAACATAGCAGCCCAACAAGCTGTGGAAGTAATAACATCTTTTTTTTCATTTGGAAGAAACAAATCACTGCTAGGGTCAAAGTGAGAACCAGTCTTCCCAGGACTCCTACTCCACTGGATTCAAACATTAACAGCCACCATGTCAATTCTTCTATCTAGACTTAAAGAATAATTAATGTTCAAATTATGGTCAAACCATGTAGGCACAACAACTTACAAGGTACACAGGATATGCAAGAAGGGGAAAAGGGGCAGTGAATCTTAACAAACGTGTTACAGTATCCAAGCTCCTGAACACTCTTTCAGGCAACTGCAAGAATATCAACAAACCTCCTCTGTCAGAAATTTTGATCACTTAGGGAAAAATAACTTGGAGCCAAATGGTATCTCTAAAAACAAGAACAGTGAGAATATCATCTCACCGGATGCCAAGATTCATCATTTTCAACATGGCCATGATTTTGGTGATGAGTCCTATGACTTATTCTCCTGTATAAAATATCAGTTTCAAACATAAATTTAAAGCTATAAGTAAATAAAAAATAGTATAAATATGTTTATATCCCTCAAAATTCAGTTTTTTTTCTCTACCAAAATTTAATGTTTTTAGTCTGCCTGTATATTTATCAAAAGTAACGTGCTTTAGCCCCTGGTAGACTAAAAACATACTAAACTTTCACAAGAACTAAACCAAATTTACAGATATTTGAAAGATATAAACTATTTAACTCTAAAATTTAAAAGGGCTATTCCATCAGAAGCATCAGCATACCATCCGTGATATGGTACTAGAATTGAAGAATGTAGCAGATGCCCAACAACACTGTTCAATTTGGGGTTGTTTGAAAAGCTTCCATGACCACTGAAACACCCAAATCAAGAAGTAAACTCATCAAGTCAAAATTATAGAACCCAATTTAGCACCACCAAAATAAAGCTTCATCCAAATTAGAAAAAAATGAAGAAAAGAAAAATAGTTATTACCAATCATGACCAAGAACAAACAGAGCCCAGAACATTGTGCCTTGAGCAGCCCAATAGAGAGGCCAAACCAACCAATTATTGAGATAAGCAGCAGCAGCAGCCAATCCCAAGACAACAATGACATCCCTCGCCACATAGCTCATGGACTTCCAAGGGTCCTTCACCCAGCAATGCTTTGGAATAGCAGCCCTAATATCAGCCAAGTTGAATGGTGGTGGAGCACCAGGGTCAAATTGTGGGAGCTTCTCATGATCAACCCCATTAGTCCCATTCATTACATCAACAACATTAGTTTGCTCCTCTTCAGTGGAAGGGACCCTCAAAGGGGCACTCACTTTCAACCCCCAATTTCTCTCCCTAAGATTACATCTCAAAGGTTGAAACTTAATCTCAGCCACACTCTTATTTGTGTCCAAAAATCCAACCCTGGAGGAGCTGGACAAAACAGCCCCAGTTCTAGGTCTAGGAAACGCTGGAGCAAGAGGCTTCATGCCACATTCTGATAATACCCAAGTCGCCATAGGACTCAAGATTGAAGCTTCAAAAAAAGGTTTATAGGGTCAGGTTCCTGGTCTCTACAGGAACTAAAATAGAAAAATCCCCGGACAGATTAGAGACAAAGAAGAACACAAAAGATGAGAACCAGAAGGAGAAGAGAAAAATTGCCAGCAGAAGCAAAATTTCTACTCCTAAAATACTAAAATATTTGGTCATACAATACTCCAAAAAAGCAACTTGCTTGCGAAATTCAAATATTGTTAACAAACACTTAGGTGGTAACTTGTGTTTCAACCTCCAACAACAACCACACAGAATTTCAGCCCTTTGTTTCTCTCAGGTCCTGAAGCTTTTGCTCTGAGGCTTTGAAGAATAAAGGGCCAAAAGGGTGTTGAAAGGAGGCTAAAAGACCGTATCTTTATTGCTCGGTGATGAATCTGAGAATGGGGGGTGGAACTTAAATATAAGACGGTGAACCAGAAAAAAGGGGTTTGTGGATTTTGCAAGGGCAATTTGGTCATTCAGAATTTTTTTTATGTGTTTTATGTGTAGAGACCAACCCAATCCGTGTTTACTTTTACCATAATCATTCTCATAAATGAGTGTTTTTCATTCGTGCCGTGTATTTGACCTATTATGATGGAGGGTCAACAGGGGAAATATACACTTTTAAAAAATAAAAAACAATGAAAGTTAAAAATAAATAATAGTATACAAGTATATTTTATTAGAGGACAATAAAGATATAAGAAAAATAATATAAATTTTTTCATGCAATTGGATAGGATAAGTAAGAAAAAAAATAAAAAGTATTGCATTATATTATATTTCCGAGTTTGTTGCACCGTTATCTTATTATTTATCTTGTTGGTGTAATCTTTTTTTTAACGATTGAGAAATAAGAAAAAAATAGAATATATATATATATATAGATATGAAAAAATATGTATTCTATTTTTATTCTGCATATTATATTATATCTTTAACATATAATAATTTCGACAAGTAAAATTAAACTCTATTATTGATTGAAATATAAAATTAGATATTTTTTATTAAATAAGTTTTAAATTAAATATTTTTAATGACTGTAATATAATTTTGAAAGTATCGTCAATCTTAGAAAATTAACTACATAAATAAAATATATTTTTTTATAGTTTAGTTAAATTATATTTTTTAATTGGTAAAAGGATTTAAAAATTAAGTTATAGTCTGTTATTTTTTATAATTACATCCTATTATTATTATTTGATTTATTATCTGATATACACAATATGTTCGTAGCTTATGTTATATTATATTTTTAATCATAAAGAATATATTAATGTAATTTATTTATTATTTATCAAACTAAAAAACTATATAACTAAAGAAAATTTTGTGAAAAAATGCTAATATATGAGGCATGAGATTAAATTTTTTATGAATGGAAGAAATAAACCAAGTATTTAATTTGATTATTGTAAAAAAATACAAATGAAGGTGATTAGTAATAATTTGAGATGAAAAAAAAGTGTTTGTGTTTTTGTGATTTGATGGCACAAAGCGAAAAGGTGAGTGAATATGGAATGAGAAGCAGTTTTCCTTGCTTCGTGGGTCGGTGGTGTATTATCATATTCGTGTATCAATGTGAAACTTAATTTTCATGAGACAAAACACCCACGTGCCACACGTGACATTATTGTAATTGTTTACACTTTTATTATTTTCATTTCATAAACATTGGTCGGAAATTAAACATATCTGTGATTTGTTTACACTATTCTTATTTTCATTTCATTAATATTGGTCGGAACCAAAACTATGCCTCAAATAGTGTTTGTGCTCAACAACACTTTTCTTGTTGTGTACCAAAACTATGCCTCAAATAGGGTTTGTGCTCAACAACACTTTTGTTGTTCTGTTTGGATTGAGATAAACAGTGTTTCGGTATGAATAGTGTTAATTATGTGTATTTGTATATATTTTGGGATTTGGGATTTAGAATTTAAGATTTAGAATTTAAAGAAGGTAAGTAAATGAAAATTAGTCATCTTCCAATATGTATGATGACTTACGAAAAAAACTTATGTATATGCATCTATAATCACTTTTTTACCTTTCTATTTTCAAAAGCTGAGTGAAAATACTATGCATGACAATTGATTATTTTTAGGTAAAATCGATTGTGAACTGTTTTGAAGACGAGAATCGATGTTAGAGATAGGAAAATTATTAAACAAATTTTATAGGAAAAATTATTATCTTCACACACTCACCCATAATTATAACTGATTATGCGTTAATTTTTTTGTGAAAATCGATTATCAAATGGGCATAATCGATGTTGCATTATTGTGGTGTTCATTCATATGCACACTACAGGGGTTGCTTTGTTACCTTAAATTGTTTTTGAAAGTTCAGATTAAAATAATAATAATAATAAATATGAATTAATAATAATTAAATTATTATTATTTTATTTTGGTTTAATTACCTTTTTCGTCTCTATATTTATAGTCAATTTGGTACCGTGGTTTTTAAAAAATTCAATTTGGTCCCTAAGTTTTTTGGTCCCTAAGTTTTTTAAAATGTATTCAAAATGGTCATTTCTGTTAAATATCACCAAACGGCGTTAAGTGGTGCTTATGTGACAGACACGTGTAAGTTACGTGGATGGTGATGGTGCTTACATTACTTTAGTGAATAATGAATTAGGGTTTAGGTTATTCAAATTGGGGATTTCGAATTTCTGATTTAGGGTTTCTAATACGAGGATTGCTCCCCTGGTTGGATTATGTGGTGCGCTTCCCTGCTTTGATTCCATTCGGAGGTGTGCTCCCCTCATTCGATTCTGTGGTGCGATCGTGAGTTGCGGTGGTGAGAATATCACTGCTTATCTTTTCTATAAATATCTTCTAAACAGTCAACGTATTTGATGTACCCTCACATCACTTTTGTGAAATCTTCAATCAGGTTTCATTTACATATAATAAACTTGAGTTTACAATGCAGCCTTGCCCCTGGGAAAATATAAGCAGTGATATTTTCACCATCGTAACTCACGATTGCACCACAAAATCGAATGAGGGTAGCACACCTTCGAATGGAATCGAAGCAGGGAAGCGCACCACAAAATCCAACCAGGGGAGCAATCCTCGTATCAGAAACCCTAAATCAGAAATTCGAAATCCCCAATTTGAATAACCTAAACCCTAATTCAGTA
>Ga0123342_1006636_pt1 | contig 15898 bp, 6 predicted proteins | sample Turbeawhitnodule_FD_89960 | JGI IMG/M metagenome (GOLD analysis project Ga0123342, IMG submission 89960) | Root nodule microbial communities of legume samples collected from Mexico - Turtle bean Mexico white nodule | ecosystem: Host-associated > Plants > Roots > Nodule | place: Mexico: Nepantla... | reverse complement strand
CTTGTCCCAAAGCTCTTGCCATGCTCCTAGTAATTCGTTGGGCTTGGACCCCTTGTTGGGCTTGGGCCCCTTGTTGGGCTTGGGCTTCATGGGCTTGAGCATCCTCTACTTGGTTTCCATCATCTTTTGTGAGTTTGCTGACTAAAATCAAGTTCAAGTTAAAAGATGGGACACATAAGACATTTTTAAGTGTGAGTTTGGGATTAAAAACAATGGTGTTAGTGTGTGTGACTTGTGTCGTAGCACCATTCGGTAAATTGACACTTGTAATATTGGAATATTTGGATTCAGTTAAAAGAGACATGTGGGAAACAATGTGATCCGTGGCGTCGATATCCAAAATCCAAGAACTTATGCTACTAGAATTAACAGACACAAGAGTTGATGGAATCAACCTACGACATTTGTGTATGCGTCAACATTACCAAAATTATTTTGATTTAATGCATTGAGTGCTTGAGCCAATTTTTGAATCTGATCCGCGGTGAATCCTTGTACTGCACTAGAAGAAGTTGAATCAGATACTTCCTGGGATTTTGTCATGTTTGTTGTGGTTGATAGTTTATGTCATTTGATTTGATAGGAACCAAGACATGACCTGGTTGATCTGAATGATGAATATAGAATGGGTGTGAGGGATCAGTGGTTTTGATATCTGAACAAGAACCCTTCGAATCGTTTGCCATGACAATATGGATATTTTTAGAAAGTATAAAATTTTTTATGATTAAAAGCACCAAGATCGTGCTCTAATACCATGTCAAGAATAAAGATATTGGTTTCAAAATAAGATGAATTCTCATTGAAGAAGTGTAGTATATATATATATATATATATATATATATATATATATATATATATAAACAAAATTGTAGTTACTAAACAAAAATATAAAACCTAATTATATTTATTCAATCAACTAATTATATCACATAATAACTAATTATATCATATAATAATCGATATATAATGACTAATAATATCATATGATAATTGATATATTCCTTAATATCCCTCTTGTTTAATTGCTTGGTATTCATGTTGATATTGGTGTGTAGATGAAAGTTAGGCTTGGAGTAGCCAATGGGAAGTTCCTAATTGTGTTCTTCACAAAATTCTTAAGCTGTATACATTAGATAATATGGCTATAGCAAACTGAAGACCAACCTGTGTGGGAGCCTGTTGATGATGGTGTGTTGTTTCATAAAGCTATTAAAGACTTCATTCATGTTAAGCAGTGGTTTAGACCTTGGAGCAACCTGATTCGGAGCAGTTGTATACCTCCTCACAAGGATTTGTTGTTTTTTCTGTAAATATTTTGCATAAAAGGTTACTTGATGACATTTTACAGCATCAAGGAATACATCTTAGCTCGGTTAGTTGCCTTTGTTTAGCAAACCAGAAAAGTATATTTCATTTAGTGTCCTATTGCTTCTAGATGTTGGTGTTGATTGCAGGACGGTTTCAAGTGTTTTGTGCCTCATCAGTGATGAGTCATCACACTTTTTGTTCAACTGCTGCAGTTTTTGGATGGAAGTTGCAGCATAAAGGTTCATGACCTTCGGGTGAATACATTGTTGTTTTTGCTTCTTGATATGTTTGTGGCTTTGCAAGCTGAATTGATGGGTGTTATTATTACTATTGAGATTGTGGTTGCTAGAGAAGACTTCTTTATGATTAGAATGTGATTCCACTCTTATGGTGCTGCTTTCAATAACACTTGTATTGTGTCATGGTCTTTAGATGATATTGTTCTGTTGCTATGAACAGAGTTATACTTTAAGAAGGAAATAAATGATGATGGAATTTCTAGTTTAGGGATAAATCTAAAAGTGATTTTATTAGACAATATTTTTTAGAAATAAGTATGGGCTGCCAGACTATAGAATGTTTGATTAGGCTTATGGATTTGGTTTGCCCATTATTTTATGTATTTTGTTTTCTCTCTTTTCTTTTTTTAATGCATATTTTACTCTAGTGTCACATGATAAGTTGGGATGTTAAAGTCTCATTATGATATTCTTTCAGATAAAATCTTTTATAAAACATAATTACAAAACACATTTTTTATAACGGATATAGTCTTAATCGACATAAAAAAAAAAGCAACATAATCTGATAAAACTACATCAATTAGATATATCAATCATAAACATTCATATGACAAGAGCAATTTTAATAATCATAAAAAATATGAACGTAAATATTTTATATATTTTTTCTATGACAATTTTTTTACACAGAAAATTAATTTATATATATATATATATACTAACACAAAAAAAATTATTATTTTTACATTTTAAAAGTCGAAATAAAGCTAGTTTTCTTATTATCCCGTGAAAATATCCAAACAAATAAAATTCAATCTACCTTTAGCATAGACTCCGACACCAGAATTACTGATTCTTGACCACCAAGTGGCAAACCCTCTTCCCAATTCATCCACACTCACTCTACTGGTCTGCAGCGGTGTCCCGATTCTTGAGGCACGCCACATGTTTGTAAAATTGTCTCAATGGCACTATCCTCTCTCCACTCCCACCCTCTTCCTTATACTTTAATAACCCAGCGCCACACGACACCCTTCTCCTTCTCTTTCTCTTTCTCTATCACTCCCACCTTCAGATTCTCCTCCGCTCTCTCATCTTCAACTTCCGCAACTCACCACCCTCTCCCCCACGACTTCTCCCCCTCCCAACTTCTCGACCTCCTCCGCCGCCAGCCTGACGAGTCCTCCGCGCTTCGCCTCTTCCAATGGGCCTCGGCCCAGCCCAATTACTCCGCCCACCCCTCAATCTTCCACGAGCTCCTGGGCCAACTCGGCCGAGTCGGCTCAGTCGACTCAATGCTATCCCTCCTCCACCAGATGCAGTCCTCCGCCTGCCTCGTCGACGAGTCCACCTTCCTCATCTTCCTCGAAACATACGCCAACTTCGAACTCCACGCCGAAATCAACGCCGTCATCCACCGCATGGAACGCGACTTCGGCCTTAGACCCCACACGCGTTTCTACAACGTCGCCCTCAACCTCCTCGTCAAAGCGAACAAGCTCAAGCTCGTCGAAACGCTGCATTCCAAGATGGTGGCTGACGGCGTCGCGCCTGACGTTTCCACCTTCAACATTTTGATTCGGGCCCTCTGCAAGGCCCACCAGCTGCGGCCCGCCATTCTCATGCTCGAGGATATGCCCAACCATGGGCTCAGACCCGACGAGAAAACGTTCACCACGCTCATGCAGGGATTTATCGAAGAGGGTGACGTGGACGGCGCGTTGAGGATTAAGGAACTGATGGTGGAGTCCGGGTGCACGCTAACGACTGTTTCCGTGAATGTTTTGGTGAATGGACTTTGCAGAGAGGGTAGAATTGAGGAAGCTTTGAGATTTATCTATGATGAAGAAGGGTTTTCTCCTGACCAGGTTACCTTCAATGCTTTGGTGAGTGGGTTGTGTAGGACCGGGCATATCAAACAGGGTTTGGAGATGATGGATTTTATGCTTGAGAAAGGGTTTGATTTGGATGTTTATACTTATAACTCTTTGATCTCTGGGTTGTGTAAGTTGGGTGAGATTGAAGAGGCTGTTGAAATTCTCAACCATATGGTTTCGAGGGATTGTTCACCGAATACTGTGACTTTTAACACGCTGATTAGTACTTTGTGTAAGGAGAATCATGTTGAAGCGGCGACCGAGCTTGCCCGTGTTCTTACTAGCAAGGGGTTTTTGCCTGATGTTTGTACGTTCAATAGTTTGATACAGGGTTTGTGTTTGACGAGTAACCGGGAGATTGCGATGGAGTTGTTTGAGGAGATGAAGGACAAAGGGTGTGAGCCGGATGAGTTTACGTATAGTATATTGATTGATAGTCTGTGTTCTGACAAGAGACTTAAGCAAGCGTTGAGGCTGCTGAAAGAGATGGAGAAATGTGGTTGTGCTAGGAATGTGGTGGTGTATAATACTTTGATTGATGGTTTGTGTAAGAGCAATAGGATTGAGGAGGCAGAGGATATTTTTGATCAGATGGAGATGTTGGGGGTATCGAGAAGTTCTGTGACGTATAACACCCTCATTAATGGCCTGTGTATGAGCAAGAGAGTGGAAGAAGCTTCTCACCTTATGGATCACATGATAATGGAAGGGTTAAAGCCGGATAAATTCACTTATACTTCAATGCTTAAGTACTTCTGCCATCAGGGGGATATAAAGAAGGCAGCTGATATTGTGCAGAATATGACTTTGAATGGGTGTGAACCGGATATTGTAACCTATGGGACCCTTATTTTGGGGCTGTGTAAGGCAGGGAGAGTAGAGATTGCACATAAGCTCCTTAGATCTGTTCAGATGAAAGGCATGGTCTTGACTCCACATGCTTATAACCCTGTGATTCAAGCACTCTGCAGAAGGAAGAGAACAAACGAAGCCATGAGGCTTTTCAGAGAAATGATGGAAAAAGGTGATCCTCCGGATGCTGTATCATACAAGATTCTTTTCCGTGGCCTCTGTAATGGCGGAGGGCCCATACAAGAGGCTGTGGATTTTACGGTTGAAATGTTGGAGAACGGAGTATTACCAGAGTTCCCGTCATTTGGTTTCTTGGCCGAAGGTCTATGCTCTTTATCAATGGAGGGCACCCTTGTTGAACTCATCAATATGGTGATGGAAAAAGGAAGATTCTCACCATCCGAAACATCTATTGTCAAAGGCTTCCTCAAAATTCAGAAATTTAATGATGCATTAGCCAATCTTGGTGCTATTTTGGATAGGAAAAGGCCCAGAAGATTTTGAGCAGTGAAAGGCTTTCCTGCAAGTGCATTCTGGTGATGCTTTAAACAATGTAATGGGAAGGGAAGCACCTTATTTTAAAGGCGCTGAAACATATGAAAGTGCCCAAAACCAGGACTCGGAGCTATATTACACGGTTGTAGTCAATACATTTCAGCACTGGTGTGGGTTTCATCTGTCTAGCCTCATTGATGATACCACTTCTCCAGTTTCAAGGGGAAAATGTGAACATTTAACTTGTAGCTATCATTCATATGAATATTTCTTAATGGGTTTATGGCATAAGGAGTTTGCTCACTTATTAATTTTAACTATTTTAGTTCCGGGATGAGAATTGCAGGCTTTTATTTGACTTGGACCTTAATTAATTCCATTTCATCCAACTACTTGTTGCACTACTTCAAGGATTCAATTTCTTGAATTCAACAATTGAAATCAAGAAGTTGTCGATTGCATAGCTGCTTGTAGCACTTTGCTTATACTCCTATTGCGTTTGCCCGTATGAAGCCATCGAAGAAATGAAGTAATCAACAAAGGAAAAGGAGTTTATTCACCTGCTGGGAGTTTTTTCGGCATAATCGTCGAACGCATATCTTATAATCTCATTCTCCACCTTGTGGTTGCATCACCGAGTGCTTCAAATTTTATGTTCTTGATCCATCGTTGTAAGAATTTGTTTGCACACAGTCCAGTTGGCTGCTCCAAGACGTGTCAAATATGTTGTGTCAATCATATTCAATTCTTCAATCGAGTTCCTCACTTGGTTGCCTGCCACGATTGCTAAATGCCACCAAATTGAAACAACTTTCTTCAATATTTGTTTCTTGCAATGTGTCAACTTCTTGATTCATCGAACTCAGAAAGAACCATAATAGCTACTTCAATTTCTTTGAATCAATCTTGACGTGTGGCAATGTCATATCTTGGAGAATTTATTGCACACCAATTACTTCAAATGAAAAATGTGAATCACTTGCACTATCTTGCATTGCCACCCGTGAATTCAAATCCATTATGCCGCATCATCTTGAAATGGTCTCTGTGGATTCAATCGGTTGAGTTCACCAATTTCTAGATGTTTCAGCACCACATGCTTCCCTAAGGCAATTTCACAAAATCTTGAAATAAAGAAATGAACTAAGATTGGAAAAACAAGTTAGAGACTGATTTCTTGAAATTCTTGGCACCGTTGATGACTTTGGATTAAGGAAAACTTCAAGTGGACCAAAGCTCTTGTACCACCACCTGATGAGAACCCAAGGGAGGCTTGCTTGGTTTGGAGGTTCTGTCCACTCTAAAAGAAAGTAGAGAGAGTGATTCACCCCTTGAAATATGACATAATAAAAATAACAACTCACTCATATTTTTATTCAATCAAAGTTATCAAATATATAAACTCTCTTTATATAGTTATATAGAGAGTGTGGTGGGAGGGATTAGACAAACACTTCCCTTCCAAACCCTATGTCCAAACAAAGTATATAATAGAGTAATACTAGGATAAGTAGCTTATTCTTACTAGGCTAAAAACAAAAACAATTTTTTTTTATTTTTTGATTTTTAGGATCGTACCACTGATCCATCTCAAACTTAGTATTTAACCTTCACTATGGTGATAATACAATAAAGGAGGTCTTGTTGAAAAATAGTTTGGTGTCAAGATAATAAAAAGTTGAGCACTCTTCATTTTGATTACTTTTCAATTAAAATTAACAAGAATGGAAAATGAAAATGTGCTCTTATTTTATACTCCAATTAGGAAATCTCTTATCTCCCACCTAACACCTTAAATACACATTTCTTATAAAGTGAGAATCAACCAAATGTTTGAGTCTTCTTCATAACAACATCCACAAATCATACATCCACAAATCATATGGAGTTCTCTAAAAAACACTCTACTATAGTAAATTATAATTGCGAACAAACTGATGCTATATGACAAAATATACAAATCATTAAAATATTATTAAATACTAATTAAACTTTTAAAGGAGGTTTTCACCACATGAATAAGTTGACAAGTCAAACAAATGTACACCACAACATAACAAACAAAGTAGCAAAAATATATTATTCTCCATAAAAAAACATAACAAACCATTATTTTTCTTAAAAGACATTCTATGTGTGACTTGTCCTAACTCTACATATCTTACATGTAATAAAATCCAAAACACCTATCCTTATTTTCTATTTTATTATGCACAAAAATCCTCAAATAACATAAGCAACTATAGTATTAAAAAAAAAAAGTAAATAGTCAGTCCAGGTATTTGCATATTTCACTTTTAGTACAGTATGAAAAAAAGATAGTCTTTGTACAAAAATTTATTTTTTTATTTTTTAACTCCAGTAATAATTTAGGTAAGTAGCATATATTTATTTTTAATAATTATCACGTATGTTTATTAAAAAAATTAAATTAATAAGAGAATTAATCTCCAAGGAGTTACTAAAATTTTAATTTTATAAAATAAAAAGAAAATATAAAAAAACTCTTTAAAATTAATTAATTTTAATTTTTCTTTTAATAAACATACATAATAATTACTAAAACTAAATATATGTACAATTACTTCAGTAATCAACAAAGTTCAAACAAAACAAAACTAATAGACTGGAAAAAAAAAAACAATACTAAGACTATCTTTTTCCTTATTATACTAGAAACGAAATGTCATATTTTTAAATAAAAAAAAACTAGTACAAGAAAAAACAAAATTACTTGGTCATTGTTGGTATTTTACCACCTTTCACTATATACTAAGTAATTTTGCAACTACTATTTGCAACATATGACTTTTCATTATCTACCAAAATAATTTTACATCCAAGTTGGTTTTCTTTTGGGGTTTTAATACCAAAATTCGAATTGGTCTTCTTGCAGAGTTACTGTCTGGACACCACTATTCGCACCACATCACTTTTTTTTTTGTTAAAATACCACATCACTTTTTTTTGTTAAAATACCACATCATTTACCAAAGTGATTTTGAAATATTGAAGTTAGTTTTCTTTTAGAGTTCTCATCTCAATTTGGAAAACCAAAGCGGGTTGAACATATTAGAATTAGCCTTCTTTTAGAGTTTTGTTCTCAATGTGAGAGAAAAGGATAAATGCATTTATAGTAACATATTCCTATTTAAAAAATTTATCTCTCAAACTTATACCTACCACTTACAACCAACATCCAAATGACATTTCTCCTATGTTCACTTAATGACATTTCTCCTGTGTCACTTTATGCTTATTTAAGTTAACCCTTGATGTAACATATCACATAAAAAAAAAAACAATTATACTAAAACCAAAATAAGTAAAAAATAATATTAGTTATATTAAAAACAAAATTTGTTAATATATGTCGTATTAAAAACATATTTTTCCCTATGGGAGAATAGGAGTTCCTTCCAGGTGCTAATTTCGTATTGGGCGTTGATTGTGAATTATTGCAATTATATGAACAAAAATTATTTTGGGCACAATGGTAGCAAATTATTCTGACAAAAGTGGAGATGCTTAATAACCGCAAATACTTGAAAATCCTACAGTAGTCTTTTGCAAGGGCATAATTAAATTTTATGAAAAATCATTTCTGCTAAGTTAAGATTGTTTAATGTCAATGCAATTATGTTGGCATCCACAAATCTTGTTATGAAGAACTTAGTTGAGTTAAATTGAGTTGCAAGACATTAGTAAGATGGCAAGTGTGAATATTACATCAATAGCCGATCCAATCACACAAAAAACAGTAACAAAATTAACTAGCAGGCATAGCATTAAGATGACACCCAAACCCGGGTTGTATGTCACAAACCACAAGATACACTGGAACAAGAGAAGCTGGTTGAAGTTGCAATAGACTTCATTGTCAAAACTTGGAAAATTGAGTCCAAATTAGCCAAGTTGACCATCCCAACAAACTATAGACATTTCCATATGAGGAACTTCGGCTGAAGGAAGATCCCCATCACAACTCATAATGCATAAACAGAATCGATTAATTGACACGGCTTTTGAACACATCAAGACCCATCTCAGTAGGATCAGTTGCCTGCAGCTCAACCTGAATTCCATCAAGCTCCCTCTTGAATCTATCTTTGGAGCTCGCATAAATCATCTTGCTCCTAACCCTAGCTGAATCAGGGGACCTTCAGACAAAAGCAACAAAATTAATATAGATAAAAAAAATACTAACTCTTAGTAAAAATTTAATTGGAATTTTCAAATCTTAAAGTTATGGCTGTTTTGCTTGTATTAAGCTTAAAGTTGTTGACATTACCAAGCAATGAAGAAAATTTTGCTCTTCTGGCAATTCTCTTCGGTGACAAAATCAAAATCATAAACAGCATATCGACACTCATCAGCTGGAAGACTGGCAGTGAAATCTTCATAACCATTTGCTGGTTCACCCAGCTTCTCCACAACAACTTGCTTCTGCTTCTCCTCAATCTTATAAACGATATACCGATATGTCCTCTTCGCCTTGAGCTCCAAAAACTTTAACTTGCAGTCATCGTGGACAGCCATACCTGATGCTGCGTTCGCCTGTACAGTTCCACAGGTCAACAAGTAACGGTCAGTTACATTATGAAAATATCTCCTTTCACACTAGCAATGCCTACAATGTACAAGCAAGCAGATCCACAAGCCCGTGCAATGTGATTGAAACATCAACAACAAAGTTTGATTCCTCTGCATGGGATCAATTACACTTCGGTTCCTAGGATAAATTACTCGAGAAGGACTTCTAGAAAAAAAACTAAAGGAAAGTGAACAAAAAATATTCTTTAGCCTAAATTTAGCCTGTAGGTTAAAAATCAGCTTTTGGAAAAGCTAAAATGAGATAACCTCTACAAAAAAACTTGTTTCTTCTAGGAAGAAGTTTATACAAAAATTCCTTCGACTGATACAACTGAGTTAAACCAAACACCAAAGTTTCAATAAATCTATTTGAAGCAGCAAGCCCAAGCGATTGCGCACAGAAGAAATAAAATAAAAACAAAACATAAACATACAAAAAAAATCGTAAGCAAGGAAAAACAGGAAAATGAGCAACGAAAAATGGATCCAAGGATTTTAGAGCAGAAAACCTAAAAGAAAACACTCCAAAAGATAATCCAAACTGTATGCTAGAATTATAATCATCCCTAGATGATCATGAGTGCGTAGAAACACTCGCTACTATACAATGCAATTTCAGATTAAACGCTGAAATCCATATCAAAATCAGATCTATCACCGAACATGCAACCAAACAGATAGCGCAGCAGAAAACGCATGATTAAAAATTCGATTCTACTCAGTTCAATGTTGATGATGAGATCGACCAGGAATCCAGCTCAAAATAAATAAATAAAAACACAAAATCAGTAACCACAGAAAATCATTTAAAATCACGAACAGAAAGAGAACGCAGAAGACAAGTATTGGCGTAAATAATGAGATTTTCAGAAGAGAACTTGAAATCGGTAAGAAGTGGAGTTGAGTTGAGTTCTCTATTATCCAGAGGCTTCCGCAAAAACAGAATAAAACAGAGAAAGAGGGAAAACTAACCATTTTTTTCTCTCGGGAAGGAGGGGCAAAAATGGAAAATGAAGTTGGGAGCGACGCTGAAGGAGGAGATGTAGGAAAGGGTTTTGAGGTGGAAGAAGTAGAAGAAGATGAAGAAGAAGAAGAAGGTGAGGAAGGAATGGAAGAAAAAAAATGGAGTAAAATTGGTGATGCCAGAAATTGAATTTATATTATTGTGGCACGCGGAAGAGCGTCTCCGAGCGTGAAATTGCGATTAGTGGAAAATATCAATTCTCAACAGTGCCACCTGTTGCGGTTAGTACAATTACGTGTTTAAAATCAGTACCGTTTTTTCAATTTTTACGTTGCTCGCTCGCTTCTGCTACTCGGCTCGGCTCAGCTCGGCTTGCTCTTTCTCTCTTTTGTGTTTTATAATTTTTTTTAGTTCTCGAACTGTGTAATGTTATCTAAAAATATTGTGTATTAATCTACCTAGTCTCTTAATTTTATTATAATAGTCATTAAAAATTGTCAATTTTAATTAATTATTACTGTAAACTAGATAGCTAAAATGATTAACATAAATAACAATTAATAAAGAGATTGTGCACACATTTTCTTATTATTTCAGTTTGATTCGTTTGGTTTTTCATTTTCTAATGTACCAATATTAACTCAAATGTAACCACATGTTAGTTATCCCTAAAAAATAATTATTTTCATTTTTCTATGTATTTTAAAAATAAATAATATTGAATTAAAGGAAAAGACTCTTTGTTTAATTTACTATTATTATTTCTCATGATATTCATCATCCAATTTAATATTATCAACACATAAAAATTTAATTTTAATCTCTGCAAATTAAAAAAAAAAATCTAAAATTCTAAATTAGTGTTTTTAGGTTCGTACAACCAGAATCATTAAGTTAAAAGAGAATATTAACGTGACAAAACAATGATTAAGTATTATGTAATATATTTTTAACTATATCCAAAACTCTAATCTTACCTAATAATAAAGGGTTCATCATCATATAAATAGTCACAGATTTTGAGAATAAGATAAGTCATCATCAAACAATAATTACACCAAACATTAAATATCAAGATCTCACTTGAACGTCATAGTGTCTTTTGTAAGTATCATTCGAATTTGGAGTTTATAAGGATGAGCAAAAAAAAAAAACAAATAAAAAATTGTGAAAGTGTTTCGAAGATAAAAGAAGACCAATCTACCAAAAGAAAAGACAGTTGTTCTCTTAATTTCAACATGTCCCATAGAATAATTCTTAATATTTACTTTAAGATAAATGAATAACATTTGTTTTATAAACAATTTAATATTATGAAACTAATTTTGATTAGATATTTTAAAGAGAAAAAGGATAAATATTTTTAGAGTTTCCTCATTTTACAAAGACTACAAATATATTTAAATTAACACGTTATTTCTGAAAAATATTTAAAAATATTAATTCGAGACTACAAATATATTTAAATTAACACGTTATTTCTGAAAAATATTTAAAAATATTAATGTTGTCTTATTTTGTGTACGTTATTTTCTTACAAAATGTTGTTGAAATTGTTAAGCACTTAAATCAACCGATAGGAAACTGTTTTTACTTAATTCATGGTCACTCAAATTTAGGAATGAAGTTACGTTAAATAAGTCGAAGAAGTTACGTTAAATTTAGGAATTCACTCGTGTATGTTTATAAGGGTATACTGGACTTTATTCATTGAATATAAAGATTGCAAAATCAGTAAAATAGGAGTAGATAACTGATTACGACAGTCCTCAATGCAAATCATTATAAGATTTAAATATTTGCCAAAAAATTGAAATAATAAATACTTTTTATAATATTAATTTCAAAAGTCAGTTAATTTATTTTTTAATAAAAAAATCTTAAAATTTCTGTCATTAGAATTTGATATTATAAATATGTATTATGAGAAGAAAAAAAATATTTGAATCCGGAGAAGGTGCTAGATTGTCCAAAAAATTATTCTCTTAAATGTTTCTATAAAAAGTTACAGTTAAAATTTAAAAAAAAAAAAGTCTTGAGAATGTTATTAGAATAAAATTAAACTTGCACGAACTTTAATTTAACGTACCAGCTTAATTTTATGAGAATCAATTATAAAAGTTAGTACCACCTTAAATTATATTTTATGAAGAAGAAAAATCATATATGTTTTTAGAATAAATTTAAGTATTTTTAATTAATTTTTCTTAATTATTTTATTGAATGATTAAAATATTTGTTATATTTATATAGATATTGTTTTGATTCTAAATCATATGATAATTATTTTTATTTTCTCGAACGATCAACTTGTATCTCTTTAATATTTTTAACTCTTACTTTTATAAATGAAATAAGCGAATTGATGACAAAGTTAAAAACATTAAAAAAGTAAATAGAATTAAAAATATTAGAAAAGAAAAAAGTTAACTCAATAAATTAGAAACGAAACAAAAAAAATAACGATCATATCATTCCTTGAAGATAAAAGTCAAACAACAATGTACTTAATATCTTTTTTGAACAAAAAAATAAAAAAATAAAAGATAAATGGTGGATATACTAAATATAATTCCAAATGAGATAGTAATTCTCTTTCATTATTTGTTTTATTTTACATTTACTTAATTGATTATACATAAATCATAATGAGTTTGATGAAAAATGAAATTTAAAAATGGTTATTTAACAATTGCATATAATCGAGTATACTATAATACATGCTGATAAAAAAGGTAATATAATAGATTGTGTATCATACAAATTTCTCACCGATACTAAATTTGAAAACCTATAATGAAGAAATTGCTTTCAATTCTTATTAACTAACTATAATATATATATATATATATATATATATATATATATATATAATTGTCATTTTTTCAAGTTTCCTTTCTTTTCTATTTTTTCCAATCAAGCACATTAATTTATAATACATTCTAGTTCGTTCCATTTAAATAATTTCACTTTTTACTTTCCACTTAATTTTTTTTTATTTCTCATTTGCTTCCTCACTTGCTTTTGTATCATCTAAACAAGGACTAGAGAGGGCGATAATGTTTTTTAATCATTTAAATTAAATATTTTATTCATCGCTATAAATTATAATTCTTAATGAATACAAAATTTTAAAACTGCGATTATTTTAAATTATTAAAATTTGTTTTATTATATATATATTAATTATGGGATTATTTATTTAAGTTTAATGAGAATCAGAGAGTAATCTAGTTTTTAATGAAATAATTATTTTTTTATCACTTTAAATTATATAACTAAACTTACTTTATATTTTCATTTTAATGAAAAACAATAAAAAGTAATTTAAAAAAGTAAATTAGAATTTTATAAAGCATTTTGAAACAAACTTTTTTTGTAAAAATAATATTTCAAAATAAAAAAATAAAACATGGAAGCAAATATTCATTGCTTTGAATTTTATAACATAATTATATTGAATGTTGGCTAAATGTTATCACATGTTAATAAAAATGAAATAAGTTCAAACTTTAACATTCTATTAATATTTAGGTCAGAATTGTTCACACAGTGAAAGTGTGGATGTGCGATGAATGAATCAAATGGATGTCTCTCTCTTGTATGAAAAAAAAAAAAAAAAAAAAAAAAAGAAAAAACTGTTAAAAAAGAAATATTTAAAATTTAAGTGAGAATTATTAAAAAAGTGAAAGTGTGGATGTGGGAAAAAAAAAAAAAAAGGATGTCTTTCTTTTTTATAAAAAAAAAAAAAAAAAAAAACAGAGGAAAAGCTAGTTAGAAAAGTGTCATTACCTTTTACACTCTCTATGATACAAATGTGTGTCATGCATGCAAAGATTCTTGAACAAGAGAAAGAATCATTTGACCGTGATTTGAAAAATCTATTAATAGAGCTTCAGACTTTCATTTTTCCTTAACAAAGTTGGTGGTTGTTAGTATGAATTGAGTGTGTGGTGTATGTGAAGTGCTAGTGAGCACATATTGGTGGAGTTATATTTGAAAGAAATTGCTGAAGGTGGAGATGTTTTCGTGGACTTGTGTTAAGATGGGTGGTTGTTAGAGTTGGTTTGAGGTATAGAGATAAGATATTATGGCCGAAAGAAACCAATATGACATGATAATGGAGGTTGAGAAGAAGAAAAATCAGTATAAACAATCTATTACAATCTTTTATTAAATTTTTTTTCATTTCTCTTTAGTTTCCTCTATTTATACCTTAATTAAAACAATCTCAATTTTCACTTTTTTTCTCTCTCTTCATTTTCATATCTCTCTCAAATCCAGTCATAAGTTGTGATATCTATTTAGTGGGAAGATATTTGTGAAGTGTATGTATTTAGTGGGAGCTTTTTACTGTTTGTGATTTATACAATGTAAAATAATTTTTAAGACTCATGTATAACGTTTATTTCAATGTAAACATTTTTACTCTTTGTTTGTTGTTTTTTGTCCGATGGAGCTAAGTTTTAGTTTAAAGAAAAAGCTAAAATGTGAATGGCTGGAATCGCGGCGAGTACGCTACCTGCATTTATGGCGACGCGACTCGGCGAGAAGCTGAGTCACTGTTTGGCTGGGGTGAGTGGCTTAAACTATAGAGTGAATTGGGGGAATAACAATGTATTTATTAAAATAACATTTTCTTTTTAAAATTTATTTTATTTTCTTATATATATCTACAACTCACTGAAATATTATTCCTTTTTCTCTGTTTAGCAATTGTAATATATAATAATTTATTATTAAATTGTGAAGAGTGATTTGTTTGTGATTGAGAATTAATGGAGAAAAAGAAAAAGAAAAAGAATGGGTCTTACTTGGAATTGGGTCCCTCCATTTTGTTGTTCTGCGTGGATCCTAAGCTACTCATATTCCTATTCCTTCCTTTCCAACATTCATCTCTTCCACCACACCACTAACTCTTCCAACACACACGTCTTTTCACTTCCCATTTACATTTTTCCTTTTTTTCTACAAATAATATAGAAAAATAATACTTTTCATAATCTATGGAGTTGCATATAATATAACTCTGGATTTAAAAATAAATATATATAATCAAAAATAAATTTAAAATTAAATAATAGGAAAAAATATTAACATAATAGTATATGTATTAAGAATTATAATATAGTTGTATAAAAGATATGATTGTAAATATATCATTACCTAATATATAATTATATAATGGACGAGAATATCAGTTATTATAATTGCCTACTATATAACAGTATGTGACAAAGATTGTGGATGTAAATCAAAGTTCTTTCTTTTTTAGATTTTTTTTTCCGACTTTTCTACCTCTACAGGCTCGTTTTCATATGCTCACGACATCCACTTCAAATATACTATTTCATATTATTTTCTTCTTCTTTTATGCAAGATACTTGTTAGTTAGTATATTTTATTATTGTTGTGGGTTGTTTAGGTCTTGGGGCCTTGGGCTTCTTTTATTTTCTGTCACCATGTATCTTAGATTTAGTGAGTTTTTACTTTACTGATGGTAACTTTTTGTAATTGAAAATTCTCTCCTCAATTCAATTTCATAATAGCGTTTACGTTTTTTT